>Ga0302286_10000344_pt1 | contig 38014 bp, 62 predicted proteins | sample III_Fen_E2_3_FD_198765 | JGI IMG/M metagenome (GOLD analysis project Ga0302286, IMG submission 198765) | Peat permafrost microbial communities from Stordalen Mire near Abisko, Sweden - III_Fen_E2_3 | ecosystem: Environmental > Terrestrial > Soil > Wetlands > Permafrost | place: Sweden: Abisko...
TAGGATGCGGCATTGCTTCGTTTCCCGAAATTAAGATGAAGAAACTGTTTGCTAACGCACCGAGAAATATAATAAAGCCTGAGGACTGGAGATAATATGCCCCTTAGATGGCCCCTCTACTACGAACCGTCAAATGAAAAGCCCCTAGACCTACTTCGGGCCCATGTAATGCGAATAAGACGAAAGGCAGCCAAATGAAATCATACCTCTTGAATGAGCATGATACTAACAACGTCAATAGAATCAACGTCATGCTAAAAAAAGTACAAGCCCTCAAGGAGTACAACCCGGCATTGCTGGAGAAGACTCTACGGACGAAATGGGGACTCCCTGCACGTCGAAAGGCTGGTAAATGAGTCAGACAAAAGAGGGTGCAATCAAAGCCCGTGAAACCATGATTAAAAAGTTTGGCGAACACTACTATGCAAAGATTGGTGCAATAGGTGGCCGTATAAGCCGGAAGAAAAAGAATGACCAATAGTTGTGGTTTCGCAGCAGTCAATAAAGGCAAACACTGCGTACCAAGTGGTTTGAACCACTGTGTTGTATGTAAGGTAGCTCTTTAACAATCTGGGTGCCAGCGTAAGTGGCAGCAGTTGGCTCCGTGACCGTCCAAACGTTGTTCTCACGGACACTACGGTTGAAATAGACCTAGCGTGTTGGATGCAGCAGCCCAGAATAGGGGATTACGTTGCTCTGTGAACGGCTGAAATAATGCCGATTACTATGAGCGCGGAGCAACGCCCCTAACACAATGGAGAGTTGGGATAATATATATTATTGGGTGAAAGTTTTTCACCCAAGATGGGCGTAAGTAACTGGTCGCGGTACACGAAAGCTTGCTCCCATCTTCTAGCCCCCCACAACCAAACTAACTAAGGAAGGAAAGATTATGACCCAATTAGATAAAGATGAAATAGCAGTTGTGCGTTTTGCACTCGCAATGTTAAAAAGTAGCTCATTTGGAGCAACTGAACGCATGAAAAAAGTATTCGATGAGCTATGTGAGCGTTTAGATGTGGAGGAGTTGGCATGACTAAAGCAAAAGATGAGCTAAACATTGAAGTGCTGCCACCTATTTTTAGAGCTATTGGCCCAGCCGATGACGTAGTAGTAGCTGCCGATAAATTACTAAAATGGCGTGACGACGCAGTACAAACTGCACAACTCGACATATTAACCCGACTAGAGGCACGCTCAGCAAACTTCAATGTGGGTGAGCTTCCTGGTGACGGTGCTTTTATGAGAGCCGTAACAGTTGAGGTACTTCAATCAGAACGAGCCTTAATAGAAAAGAGGATGATGTGAGCAACTGTTGTTCAGCAGCCGTGTCAGACCCGAGCGGTGAAGGTAGAGAAGGTCGATGTATGGATTGTGGCGAGATGTGCGAGATTGTGAGCGAAGAATGAAAATACTAGTAGCCTGTGAATATTCTGGTCGTGTGCGCGAAGCTTTCCGCAAGCTAGGACATGACGCTTGGAGTTGTGACCTACTACCGTCCGATGATAATAGCCCCTACCACATACAAGGTGATGTACTGGAGCATTGTACGTACCTAAGTTATGTTGGCAACCGTCACTGGAATAAGCCAGGTAGAGCGGAACTTCGCAAAGAGGCGTTAGATTTCTTTGTAGCACTAGCCGAAGCACCAATCCCAAAGATATGTGTAGAGAACCCACTAGGCGAACCATCTAGGGCGTACCGTAAGTATGACCAGATAATACAACCTTACTATTTTGGTGAACCATACCAGAAACGTACTTGTTTATGGCTCAAAGGGTTGCCACTTCTGACATGGGATAAAGAAAAGGCTATCAAACCACCACCACTATTCTTACTAGGGACAACAGGCAAACCAATAAACTGGGTAGAAGGTGTAAAAGGCATCAGCTCAAAAGACCGCTGGAAAATACGTAGCACAACATTTCAAGGAATTGCAGACGCATTCGCAGCACAGTGGGGGAGCAATATGAACGCAGAGCAGTTTAGGATGAAAGGAGAGCAAGATGGATTTACAAACATTCCTAGACAGTGAACTTAAAAGAGTTCGAGCAAATAAGCTAAAAGAAACAAATCAGATGACCCTTGGTGTACTTATAGATAAACTAGAGGCGGTACCACTAGTGTATGGGTCGGATAATGAACCGAAAACTGTTAGGTATGACTTTGAGTTTTGCATACCAACAACACTAGATAGTTGGAGAGGTTCTTATGACGAGCTTGCTCTTGGCTGGGACTACCAAGGGTACGCTCCTGGTGATGCACCAGACCACAACGGGACTGAAGAACTAACACTTGATGGATTGTTAAATGAACTCAAATCAGCTATCGGTAAAGGGTTCTGTGGGTGGAAGGGTGGCGATTATGTTATGTCTAGGGACACCCCTATTTGGGTCGCAAACCCTGGTAACTCTGGTAATACGACGATTACTGAGGTCGTAGATAATGGCTATGAAGTAATACTGATGACCGCATACTGCGAGTTTTCCACGCACAACAGGTTGGTAAAGTAATTATTAAGGAGGAAGTGAAATGATGCCATATTGTCGTTACCGAAGATGTAAGCGTGTCGCCACACGGGAAATCGGTACAATCAACTACCCTAGTGACGATATGCCTAGCGGTATATGGGATGAGGTCACATACGTCTGTGACAAACACTATGTAAAATTACTCAAGCTGCTAGGGGTTAAACAAGGCATAGTGCCAAAGGGGGAGAAATGAGAGTACATGAAGGTTGCTACTGTGCTGAGTGTGATAAACCAGTAAGTGATGTTGTTACCATTGTATCTGTCCCTCCCCCCACACCCAATGGGGTTGTAAGTGATGAATTAGAAAACATCTTGCAAGCTTACGGCATGACTGTATACGAGTTCAAACTGTACGAGCCGAGCGCTGAGTGGAACGCCGCAAAAAATAAGGCTAAACAAGCCATAGAGCAGCTATTCCATCCCACCCAACTCGTAAGTGATAATTCTAAAATACCTCCCCAAAATAGAATAAGCGACGATGTTATTCTAGCTGACGGGGTTGTAAGTGATGAGATACTACCAATGCTGAAAGTTATTGCCGATAAGGGATATGTGCAGAAGAAAGACGTAGAACCTATAATCGCTCTCATCACCCAGAAAACAACAGCAGCACGAATAGATGAGCTGAGTCACATAGACCCCGCTGCTCGATGGTTTCCTACGGATGACCTATACAACGCCGTAGCAGTATCCGAGCGTCTGATGCAGCTTCAAAAAGGAGACAAGGCATGAGTGATGAGCTACGGGAGCAAATACGTTGCATAACTGGTGAGTGTTTCCATCACAATGACCTAACTTGTCTGTATAACGATGCAGATGACTTGCCAAGTTACTATCAGACCGACAAAATCATGTCCCTCATCACCCAGCTAAAGAAAGGTATGAAATGAACAAGCAATACGAAAAACTATTACATAAACAACAGAATCTGTGGATCATCATGACGCTAGTGTTGATTGTGGTTTCATATGTCGGCGGAATCTTCGTAGGAGCACTCCTAGCAACTCGCAACACTACGGCCACCGCCCAGGCATCGTGCCCCACTGACACTGCAGATATGTCCTATATTCTGCAAGGCTACAAGGAAGATGGTAAACCTCTATGCACTGTCAACTATATTCATGAGTGTCCGTACGCACATGCGTTGTCGCTGACTGACCCGCTGTGCGACAAGCTTGCCAAGGAACAGGCGGCACCAGTCGCTACCGCACCAGTAGTAGCCCCAACAGAGACAACATCCGCTAGTGGTGATAATTCTTGCAAGTAAATTGTGATAATTATTACTGCTAGTGTTTAGTTTTTATGGAATCTGTGATATAATGTAGCTAATCATTCAGGAACTTCTACGCCGTTAATACGGCGTTTTTTAATGTCTCATCGAGGCTTGTCGAACATGCCTCTCATGCCAGGGAATCTGGTCGTACCTTTATATTCATATTTACGTTACGGCGAAAGCCGTTCCTAAATGAAGAAGAGACAGCTTACACTACTTATCCGCTCCGAACCTCACATGGTTAGGATTGTAGGCCGTCTCGATGAGACATTAACCGCCAGCGAAAGGCATATATGTTCAAGAGCTACAAGAAGGGGCGTATCGATGAAGCCATCGATACATACAGATACCTCTTAACAGCTACGAAAACACAAGCCCTCGCCCATCTTAGGCGAATGCACAGAGAAAAGAAGTTTAGGAAAGCAATAACGAAACTGGAGGATAAAAAGTGAGCAAGCTCGACGTACAAGCAAAAGGCAACTTTATCATTGCCGTACCATTCATAGAAGAGAATGACAAACCATTTGAAGTAGTCGATAACTCACAGCCGAATAGCTATCTCACCGTCCTGTCGGTCGGAGAAAATATCACCCTGTTCAAAAAGGGCGACAAGGTAATTCCGTCAATCAATGAGTTCCCCGCGTTCATACGCAATGGCACTCAGTACCTCGTGCTCAATGAGGATCAATTAGTCGGAGTAGTCAAATAATGTACAGGGAAATCAAACACGGACAAGACGCGCGCCAGGCAATCAAGCTTGGCATCGACAAAGCAGCAGATACAGTCAAAGTCACACTCGGAGTAAAGGGCCGCAATGTCATACTCGACACTAATCCTTACTCGAACCCAATCAACACCAATGATGGTGTCACTATTGCCCGAGAGCTTATCCTAGAAGACCGATTTGAGAATATCGGCGCAAAGATAGTCAAAGAAGCAGCAGGCCGAACAAATGATGTAGCCGGGGATGGCACGACCACCACGGCTATTTTATTGCAAGCTATCGTTAATGAGGGGTTCAAGTCAGTTGTAGCCGGTGCTGACCCTGTTGCAATCCGTAGAGGCATCGAGAAGGCGACTCTTGAAGTAGTAAAAAACGTCAAGGCCGAAGCAAAGGTACTTAATGATATCGAGACCCTTACAGCAACCGCTACTATCTCATGCAGTGACCCTGAACTCGGCAAAATGGTTGCTGAGATTATCAAAGAGGCTGGCACAGAGGGTGTTGTTACCCTAGAGGATAATCCCGAAGACGAGACAATCAGTGAGCGCGCTGATGGTCTAAAACTCCGCGGCAGCTTCACATTGCCAAACTTCATCAATGTGCCTGAGCTGCAGCAGGCGGCATTCAATGACGTACCTGTGTTCGTCACCAACCAGAGCATCACGCTTGCTCAGGAAATGGGTTCAATCATGGACGCTGCATACAAGAAGGGCAAGAAGGCAGTCGTTGTCATTGCTAATTCTATTGAATCGGACGCTCTCATCACCGCCCTAAAGAACTACCTTGAGAACAAGTTCCATGCCCTACCAATCCGCGTGCTTGCTTACGGTGACATGGGTGAAGGAATGCTTCGTGATGTAGCGGCTCTAACCGGCGCAAAGTTCTTTGATGGTGCTGCGAACCAGCGCATTGTAGATATCAAACCTGAAGACCTTGGCATGGCACAGAAAATTGTCGCCTCAAAGCACGAAACAACCGTCGTTGCTGGTGGCGAAGACACCAAGGCAAAGCGAATCACTGAGCTGAATGCTCAAATCAAAGCGACTGACCGTGAGTTCGAGAAAGAATCTCTCCGTGAGCGCATCGCCAAACTGAACAATGCTCTCTTCACTATAAAAGTAGGTGGTGTCACTGATACTGAACGCCAGGAACGCAAGCTCCGAGTTGAGGATGCCATCAATGCCACTCGCGCTGCACTGACTGATGGTGTTGTGGCCGGTGGTGGTTCAGCACTATTCCGTGCAGCAATGCTTACGCAGAAAGAACTCTATCTCAAAGAAGCAGATGATGAGTCAATGGGTATCATGGCTGTTATCAATGCCTGCAAAGCCCCAATCCTTCAGATGGCACTCAATGGGAATGTCATCCTTGATAGAAGTGACTACAACGCAATACTGGAAGATAAGACCAAAACCCTAGACTTCAAAACCGCTGAAGTAGTAGACGCATTTGAGCAGGGCATAATCGATCCTTCAAAGGTTGTCACCTCAGCTCTACAAAATGCAGCCAGTGCCGCCGCCCTCTTCCTGATATCTGAGGCAGCCGTAGTACTAAAGGAAGCACCGAAAGAGGAGCAACTGTGAAAGACATCAATTATTCAGTAATGCTTGAACAGGAGCCAGAATTCAAAGACTACGTTGCAACTGTTACCCTTGCATTGCTTGACAATAATTCACTCTCTGCCATGTTTGCAATGTACGATAGCGGCGTCACAAAAAAACAGGCAATTTCTATGCTTGGATTCATGAAGAAATTAGGAGATAGCCAAGAATGAAACTCTCACTTGTCATCCCATTCATTGACCAACCGGAACTGACAAAGCATTGCATTGAGACAGCAGAGAAGAATGCAGGAAGTGAGTTTGAATTGGTGCTCATTGATAATGGCTCTGATGCTCCGCTATTCAATAAAGGTAGAAGAAACATTGGCAAGAATGCAAAGATGCTTTATCTCTACAATAAAGAGAACATCGGCGTTCTTCCTAGCTTCAAGCAGGGCTTTGACAAGGCAACTGGTGACATCATCTGCTTCATTCATAATGATGTACTCATTCATGAAGAGAACTGGGTTCAGAAAGTTATCGACGCATTCACTTCAAATGATAAGCTCGGCCTCGTTGGTATTTTTGGTGCTGTTGGTGTAGGTGAGAATGGTGGACGTATTCGACCACAAAGCAAGATGCTTGGCAAGGAATGGGGCAAATGTGAATGTCATGAAGTAGCATGGCAGCATCATAGTGAGTACCTAGATGGCCTATCACCTGCAGCAATACTCGACGGTGTTGGAATGTTCTTCAGCCGTGCAGCAGCGAATCATCTACTTGGAACTGACATCTTCGTAGACTGGCGCGCACCTCATCATTTCTATGACCGCATTATCCCACTGAAGCTTATTGATGCAGGGTACAAAATAGCAACGCTCGGGCTTGGCTTCGATCATTGGTCCGGCGCTACCGCTAACAGCTCAGAGAAGTACACAGAGAGTGGCAAGAAGTGGCTAGAGGCTACAGGGCAATATCAGGACGGTGTGAATATTGATAAGCAGATTTATGACATAGCCGAGAAACAGTTCTTTACTGAGTTTGGCCGGCGAATACCATGCTACGTTCAATCAGATTGGAATTATGAATGGCGAGGTGTGGCATAATGCGTGACGATGGCACAATCCAACCCGCAAAAGTAACTCACTTTACACAACAGGGCTACACAATCAAAGGGTTAATCCATGGAGGCATGAACGATGGAGAAGAAGTCTACAGTTATCAAGGCCTCGGAATCCAGCGCATCATCGGATTTGAACCACTGGTTCATGCCGCTGCAAAGGCCAGAGAACTACATCCTGATATTCAAGTTGAAGAAATAGCACTTGCGAATACTGACGGTTTCACTGAGCTTATTGTCACTAAAGGTGATGGCAAAGGCTCTTCGATCTATGAGCCTATCCTTGAGAGCGAAGAGGTAAAGAAGAACTGGCAAGACAACGGAATCATTGTCGGCCACCAACAGATTGAAACTATGCGTTTTGCGACATGGGTAAAGCAAAACAATGTTGACCTCAGTCTCTATAACTGCCTCGTGCTAGATACCCAAGGCAACGAAATGGATGTGCTTCTTGGCATGGATGACTACCTATACGCCTTTGATTTCCTATCCATTGAGCTCAGTAGCACACCAGTCTATGAGGGCGAGACATCAGCAGAGAAAGTATGTGCCTGGCTCAAGGAGCATGGCTACACCCAGGACAGTGAAATACAGAGTCACAATGACGTTTTCTTTATCAAAAACAGCATTAAGCCTGTCTCTGACAGGGTTTATAGGGGGCTAGCATGAAGCAACTCGATGTAGGCGTCGGAGGTGCTAACCGTATCATGGATGGCTATGAGGGCTACGGAGTTGATATCTACGCGCATGAGCGACCATGGCTGAAAGAAAACAAGGAGGCAGACCTTGCACTTGCGGCCATACCATACGCAGATGACACATTCGACCTCGTAACTGCCTACGATGTGCTAGAGCACATACCAAAGATGTTGTATGTAAATGGCTATCGTCGCAACTGCATGATTGAGCTATTCAATGAGGTATATCGCGTATTGAAAGATGGTGGCGAGTTTCATTTTGAAGTACCAAAGGGCGGAACAACACAGTACATGGCAGACCCTACTCATGTCACTGAATGGGTTGAGGATTCAGTCAACTACTACTCGGGCGACTACTTCGGACACCATGATACTTATGGTCATACAAGTAAGTTTCAGAAGGTTTCAATTGACGTCAGCCCTGAGCTTAGCTGGCGTATGTGCGTAACATTAAGAGCTATCAAGCCAGCGGGAGAGCCATATAATGTCTAAAATCGGCATCGTTGTTCCTGTCCTTAACAACTTCCGTGGCTTCACGGATTTCATGAGCAGCATCAAGACTGAGCATGAATATCGAGTGTATGTACAACCTCAGTACCGCGCACAGGTGCCATTGGCCCGTGCATGGAATCAAGGCGCACTACAGGCATTCGCTGATGGCTGCAAGTATGCCCTTGTCTGTAATGACGATATTATGTTCTCCCCTGAGTGCATCGATAACATGGTTGAGCAGATGTGGCGTCTCAAGAGCGATGGCGTTGTCATGGTAACCCCGAACAACATTCTCGGTGAACTAGGTGACCCGTACCGCATTCTTGACTACAAACTCCCCGAAGGCCATGAGGTGACGTTTAGCGACCACCCAAACTTCAGTTGCTTCCTTATTGGCAAAGACTATTTTCAGACCGTAGGCTATTTTGACGAGAACTTCAACCCTGCATGGTATGAAGACAATGACAGCCATAGGCGCGCTATCCTTGCGGGCGTGCGCGAGATAACAACAACTGCTGCGCCAATGGTCCATATCGGTGGTGTCAGTAGCCACATGTGGACAGATAACCCAGGCTCGGGCGCATCACAAGCATACTACATCGAGAAGTGGGGAGGCATTCCTGAGAGTCACCCACTTGATGCCGTCAAGGAGCATTTCGCAACACCATACAACGATAGCAACTTAACACTAAAGGACTGGAGAGGAAACGAGTATGTCAAGTAATATCTCGACTTCTATAAGGGGAGTGCTCGAAGTGATGCTCGTAGTATTCATCATTTTGAAGCTCACCCATTTGATTGCCTGGTCATGGTGGTACGTCATGATGCCTCTATGGCTTACGTCCTTAATCGTTATGGCTGGGCTTATCATCGCACTAATTATTGTAGGCATTTATTCAATTACAAAAGGAGATGATGATGAATGGTAAACCAACCGCCGTTGATATTCTAGCCGACGAGCGTGAGCTATGGATGAACTCGCCTGTCGGGTATCTATATGCAGAGCGCATAAACCAGAGGGAAGATGGTCGTATTAAGAGTTTCCTAATCAATATCTTTGCTCAAGGTGATGATGAAGCGGGAGACTCTATCCGCCATGCAAGCCTCGAAGACTGCATACAAACACTACTCAATAATGGATTCAGCTTTGACCCTGAATGGTACGGCAACCGAGAACTGCCAAAGGGCATAGATGGCAAGCCTATCAGTCGTCTCGACGATCCTGAGTATCAACGAAAGATGGGATTCCGACCATGACAGATAAAATAAACGTCCTCGTACTAGCAGATTACGCATGTACAACAGGCTTTGCGACCGTTGCAAGCAACGTCATGCGCCAGCTACATAATACGGGTAAGTATGATATCGACGTCATCGGTATCAACTACACTGGTGACCCGTATGACCATGACAAGTTCCCGGGTACTGTCTACCCTGCATTGAACATAGCGAACATGCATGTCGGTGACCCTTACGGACGCCAGAAGCTTGTCGATATGGCCGGCAGTGGTAAGTATGACCTTATCTACATAATCCAAGACACGTTCATCGTACAGACGTTCATCAAAGCCTTGCTCGAAACACGCGATGAACTAGCCCGCAAATACAAGATTGTCCATTACTTCCCAATCGATGCAGAGCCGAAGCCTGAATGGGTGACCGACTGTGTAAGCCTTGTGGATTACCCTGTTGTTTACACTGAGTACGGCAAAGAAGCAGTACTCGCTATTGACCCGTCTCTTGAAGACCGCCTACAGGTGATTTACCACGGCACTAACACAAGTGACTTCCATTACATCGAGGACCGCGAAGAGGTGAAAGAGTTTCGCCATAACTACTTCAGCGGCAAGGCAGATGATAAGTTCCTCATCACCAATGTCAACCGCAACCAGATACGCAAAGACCCTGTGCGCAACTTCCTCATTCTCGAAGAGCTACGCAAGCGCGGCCATGATAACGTCGTCATGTATCTCCATATGAGCCACGATGACCAAGGCGGAAACATGCTCGTCATGGCACAGCACTTTGGCTTCAAGCTTCAGGAAGACTTCATTCTGCCATCGCCTCGGTACTTTAACCCAAATCAGGGCTTGCCAGTCGATGCAATCAACCTCATCTATAACGCCTCAGATGCACTCCTGACTACCACGCTTGGCGAGGGATGGGGATTGAGTATCACAGAGGCGATGGCAACTAAACTGCCGGTTGTAGCCCCTGCAAACACGTCAATCAATGAGATACTTGCCGATGGCCGTGGGATGCTCACTAAAAGCGGCTCGAATCCATCATTATGGACCATGCTTGGTGGTAACGATAACGAACGCCTTCGCCCGCTCATGGATGTAGAGGATGCTGCAACCAACATTGAGAAAATCATGAAAGGCTACAAGCCAGATGTTGATGCAGCCTATGAATGGGCTACCGGTAACAATTGGGGTACCATTTGCCAGCGATGGGAAACCATCTTTGACAGTGCAGCCAAAGAAGCCCGTCTCTCTAGCCAGCTTGGTGTGTCACGCCCTAATAGAGAACAACGTCGTAAGGCTCAGAAGAAGAATCGGAGGTAGTATGCCATTCTACAGATACAAACATAGTTGCGGATATGAAGGTGACCAATTTCTCACTCAAGACAAAGAGTCTGTCGTTCTCAATTGCGCCCGCTGCGGTCTTGGCACCACGGCGCACCAGGTCAGGGATAAATCAATAAAGGTTCATGAGAAGGATGAAGTGAGGGGAGTTTTCCGTAATGAACATGGTGGTAGCAATGTCGTTCACAACTAAATCAACTCCCCTGCAGAAGGTACTCGGCTTTGACGCTGCGGAAGAGACGTATGACCAGCTAGATTTCCGTGAGCAGATTATCATTGATCTCAGGATTGCAGGCTGGTCACAGGAGGAAATAGGCTGTGCACTCGGACTCTCGCAAGGGTGGATTAGCATTATATTCCGACAGATTCGCTTTAAGCTTGCAGAGGGTAATTTACACAAGACCCTAGAGCTGCGTCAGTTCTACAGGGAGAATCATCCGCTTGTGATGGATGAACCAAAGGCAGAGGATGAATATGAAACTGAAAATTGAAGTTGTCAAAACGCGACATAATACATTACAGAGGCAGCAAAGAGGATAAACCATGGCAGGCACAGGACAATCAAATAATCCAACAGGCAAAGGCGGCTTCCAAGAACACCCCGAGAATCGTTCTGATGGTGGGTGGAAAAAGGAAGATTCTATAACTTATCAGTACAACTTCTTATTGCGCATGACACCGGATGAGCTTGCAGAATATGTACCTATAACGGCGGCTCAGAAGATTGCCTACTCAAGAGTAACTGCTGCAATGAAAGAGAACGGCCTTCCTGACACCAAAGAAATTACAGACCGCACAGAGGGCAAGCCAGTCCAGCAAGTAAAGCTGGGTGGCGACGGAGAGGCTCCGATTGCGCTCGTGAGGTTCTTCGATGACAAAGACAGTTGATATATTCATTCCACCAGAGTTCAAGGAACTGTTCAACCCGAAGTGGCGTAATCTCGTGTTCTACGGCGGGAGAGGAAGTACTAAATCCCATAGCATCGCCAGAGCTCTCGTTATCCTTGGTCGCCAAAAGAGAATGCGCATACTATGTACGCGAGAGATTCAGAACTCGATTGAGGACTCTAGTTTTCAGTTGCTCAAGGATATCATCGACCTCTATGAGCTTAGCGATTATACCTATACCAAGAATGCCATTTATAACACACTCACTGGCACTCAATTCCTATTCAAGGGCCTAAAGAAAGGCACAACTCAGAGCGTCAAATCTCTTGAGGGTATCGATATATGCTGGGTAGAAGAGGCTCAGTCAGTAACAGAGGAAAGCCTTGATATTCTCTCGCCGACAATTCGCAAAGACGGCGCACAGCTTATATTCTCATTCAACCGGCAGAATGAGCTTGACCCTGTGTATGTCAAATACGTTGTACAGTCGCCCCCGAACACCTATACGAGAAAGGTGAACTACACTGACATTATCAAGTATGGCATCTTTCCTGAGGTGCTACGCGTCGAGATGGAGTACGACAAAGAGAATGACCCTATACTCTACTCGCACAAATGGCTTGGCGAACCGATGGGCCAGGCAGAGCTAGCAATTATACCGAGGCAATCAGTGCTTGATGCTATGCAACGCAACATAACTGATGAAGGTGCTACGATTGTCGGTGCTGATATCGCGCGCATGGGTAATGACCGTACTGTACTGTGGAAGCGCAAAGGGCTCAAGACACTCGACAAGAAGGTATTTACAAAACTGAGGACAACCGAGATATGCGACCAGCTTGAGATGTTCGTTGACTATGATAAATCTGTAGAGATACGCATTGATGATACCGGTGTCGGTGGTGGCGTTACTGACGAGATGATGAAGCGTGGGTATAACGTGACAGCAGTCAACTTCGGTGGTGAGGCTTCAGATTCAGATAAGTACCCGAACTGGATAAGCGAAGCGTGGTTCCATATGCGCGATGTTATCAGTGAATCACAGCTTCCTATGGATAGCGACCTCATCATGGAGTTATCAACTCGTGAATGGGGCCAAGATAACAAAGGTCGCCGAAGAGTCGAGAGCAAACAAGACTACAAGAAGCGTGGTTTCCGCAGCCCTGACCTTGCTGATGCCTGTATCATTTGCTACTCACAGCCATACATGCCAGCGATTCTTGGGTGGATGAGAAGCCAGGCTGCTAATAGAGAAGCGGAAAACTAGATATGATGAGAATAGAACACGAAAGGACAGTATAAATGGGAATCTTCGATAGGGTCTTTGGGATTGATAAGCTCGTTGAAGCGCAGATCAAAGCTCAAATGCCAGAGTTCACCAAGGAAATCGGCTCGCATATTGATGCGGCATTCGTAAAAGCCGTCTCACCACCAGCAAATCCAACCGGGAAAACCGGCATGATGCGCTATCAGATGAGCCCGACACTGCAGCAAAATACAACCTATTCACGCCAGAAACCAGATAGCAATGTACCATTTGACGTGCTACGACGCTTCTCAGTCGCACATGAAGTCTCACGCGCAGCTATTAACTACCGCAAACGCCAGCTCGCTGGTCTTGAGTGGGATATCGTTGCCGAGGAGCATGAGGACACTAACGATTACACTGCAGAAGCCAAAGAGATTAAGAAGTTCTTCAAGACAATTGGTGGACCCTCAAACAAGTACCGCAAGTTCATCGCCCGAGAGACTGAAGACATTCTTGTCCTTGATGCTGTGTCGCTCTACAAGCAGCGCACGAATGGGGGCAAGCTCTATACACTCATACCTATAGACCCGACAACTATACGCCTGCGCGTAGGGCAAGCTGGTGAAACGCCAATCCCGCCTGAGATAGCATACAGACAAGTCATACGCGGTGCCGTGGTTGCCGAACTTACGACTGATGAGATGGTCTATGACATGATGAACCCTCGAACGAATAGCCCATATGGGCTTGCAGCCATCGAGAGTCTCATGATAGTCGTCCAGAGCTCGCTCAAAGCAGGGCTCGCAAATATGGCATTCCTAACTGAAGGGAACATACCTGAGGGCTTCTTTGGTGTTCCTGATAGCTGGACGCCGCAGATGATTAACGACTTCCAAGAGAACTGGGATGCAGTCATGGCCGGTGATGAAACCGCTACTGCAAAACTACGCTTCACACCAGAGGGCTCGTATACAGCGACCAAGAAGCCATCTGACATGGCATGGCAAGAGTTCAACGAATGGCTGATGAAAGTCACGTGCGCGATGTTCGATGTACCACCATCAGAGATTGGCTTTACACATAGCAAGGGCGGTCTTGGTGATAAAGGCTCGAACCAGATTCAGCAGCAGGCAGCAGATAGCCGCGGTCTCGTGCCGCTCGCGCAATTCTTTGAGGAAATCTTCACCGACATTATTCAGAATGAGCTTGGCTATGAAAACCTCAAGTTCTCGTATGTTGGGCTCAAGCAAGACGAAGATGCCCTTGTCAAAGCACAGGTAGCAGAGGTACAAATCCGCTCAGGGCAGCGCACCATCAATGAGATTCGCACAGATGAGGGTCTTGATACTGATGAATCACCACTTGCAGATAAGCTTATGATTACCACAGGCACACCGACCTTCCTCGATACACAGGAAGAGCTTGATGCCAAAGCAGAAATTGCCGCAACTATAGCAAGTGGTGCTGCCGCGAACAATGCCGAGGAAACACCGCCAACCGAGGACAAAAAGACCGATGAAGAGGCTCCGGCTGATAGTACGCAGAAGATGGTCGCGCTCGTTACTGAGTTCCGCAAGTTCCGTAAGATGGCACTCACGCGCAAGAAAGCAGGCAAGACATTCCGACCATTTACGAGCGACCTACTACCAGCCGAGACCGTCAATGAGATGAACGACAGGATAGCAAAAGCCGAGACTGCCGATGACATCAAGAAGACGTTCAGTGAATACATGCAAGACTATCAAATAAACTTTATCGCGGACGTCGTAGAACTCCAAGGCAACTTACAGAAAATATTGGGGTAGCTCGATGGATAAGCTTGCCCTAACCAAAGCGAAACTCGCGACTGATAGATTTCTACGGAAAGCTAAGAAGCAAAATGAGCCATTCCAGGCGTTCTTGCAGACTGACGCATACAATGCTTTCTATAAGTCTTTGGCATCTGCTACATTGAAGCAGGGCACGAGCGTAGCTGACGCGCTGCGTAACTATGACCAATCGACATCTCTTGCGATGAATGACGACTTACAACCATTGACCGAAGTGCAAAAAACGCATGTCGCACAATTAGTAGCAGACTCAATGCCGTCACTTTCCGACCTTTTGACGCCCGAGCAACTAGTAAAAGCCTTGAAATCTGCCTTTGCTTACTCTGCTATCCAGCAATACAAGCGATGGGGCTTAATAGCCAAGGCTGACGTCACGTTCAAACTGACTAACCAGAAGTACATTGAGATGCTGAACGACCAGGCAAATTACCTGCTCAACCAGTCATCCATAGATAATACGACGCGCGAGCAGCTCATAAATCTTATCAAGAACGGCAAGCTTGATGGCATGACCATCGATGAGATTGCTAGTGAGATTGACGACCAGTTCGGAGAGATATCAAAGACGCGTGCGGACGTCATAGCAAGGACTGAGACGGCTCAAGCAATGGGAAGTGCTAACAATGCGACGATGATTGAGAACGGCGTCCAGACGAAACACTGGGTGCTTGCGGGTAGTAATGTATGCGAGATATGCCAGGGAAATGCTGATGATGGCTCAATGCCAGTCGATGAAGAGTTCAGCTCGGGCGATATGAATGAACCGGCCCACCCGCGCTGTGAGTGTTATACCGAAGCTGACGAGATAGATCTTGACAGTGTAGACATATGGGATGGCTCATAGTAATAAGTTTTCCCTATCCTCAATACAATGAGAGTAGAGGAAGACTATGAGCAAGATATTTAATTTTCACATACCTATCAGCAAGATTGACGAAGAAGAGCGTGTTGTTTGGGGCGTTGCCACCACTGAGGCAGTAGATTCTCAGGGTGATATTGTCGATTACGAAGCCAGCAAATCGGCGTTCAGCCGATGGCTCGGCAATATCCGAGAGATGCATCAGCCTGTCGCAGTTGGCAAGGCTATAGATATTCAGTTCGATGACGAGAACAAGCAAGTCCTCATTGGGGCGAAAATCAGTGAGAGCACTGATGGCGAAAATGCATGGACGAAAGTCAAAGAGGGTATCTTGAACGGTTTCAGCATCGGTGGCAACGTCAATAAAGTTACCAAAGAAGTTGCCAAAAAGAACGGGAAAGACGTCAACGTCACCCGTATTATGGACTACGATCTTTCAGAAACGTCACTCGTCGATAACCCTGCCAATCCTGAAGCGATGTTCGTCATGGTTAAAAGCCAAAATGGCGGTCTACAGCGTATCGAGCACGAAGCTACTGAAGCAGAGATGAGCAAGGGAATCAGACTCCCCGCCTGGCATATGCAGTTCATGCTACCAATAGAAAAAGCCCAATCGTTATACGATGAGAGTATGAAGACACATAAGATGGAAAAAGCCGGTATCGCAGTCTTGGATGAGGAGCCTAAGAATGATAAGGGCGTAGTAGTTACCCCTGTTATAAATGGGCCAGCACCAATCAAGCCTGCAGCATTACCAAAGCCAATTAAACGAGGGAAGGAATCTGAAATGAAAAAGAGTATGTATGATGCAGCGTGGCTGCTTGATTTGGCTATTGAGCTAAGTTACTACATTAACAATGAGTCTTATGAGGGTGACGATGTTGCAGAGCTGAAATCTGCTCTCGACACAATCAAGCAAGCCGTCGTCAAAGAGCTATCAGAGCCTACGGCAGAGCTTACCGTTGCAGTTGAACTTGCACAGAAGAACATCGACCTCGCAAAGTCAAAGGTTGCTGACATGACGAAATCAACGGCTCCTGCCGGTGGTGAAGAGCGCAACGACAAAGCCGAAGTTGTCACTACTGCTGAAGAGAACGGCCGACCAGTCAATGATACTGAAGAGCGAGCCGCTGATGCTGGCGTAGAAGTCGCCGGTGCGGTCGTTGAAGATGCCGAAGGCAATGAAGTCGTTGCGCCTGCAGTCAAGGCCGATGAAGTTGCTGTTGTCGAAGAGCCAAAGGTTGAGAAGCCTGCGGATGCCCCCAAAAAAGAAGTCAAGGTTGAAGAGCCGAAGACTGATGAAGCCAAGAAGGATGACGCACCTGCCGAAGATGCCGAGAAGTCCGTCACCATTGGCGACTTGAAGAAGTTTACTGATGGCTTGTTTAGCAAGCTTGGAGATTCTAATAAGGCAGAACTAACCAAGGTGCTTGGTGAATTTGCCGGTAAAGTAGAGAAGTCAATCACTTCACTAGAAGACCGGATGACAAAATTCGAGAATCAACCAGCGTCACCAAAGGCAGTTGCTAGCTTTGTAGAAATCGAAAAGGGTGCTGAGAAGCGAACCGGTGAAGAGGTGGACGTTGCCGCCTTGCTAAAGCGCAGAGATGAGCTTGTCGCTAATCCCAACGAAGGCACTCCCGCCGAGAGAATGGAGCTTGCAACACAGCTTCGTAAAGCTCAGGCATCGGGCGCAAAACTTTCCTAATAGCAATTAAACCCATACGAAGGAATTTCAATTATGGACGCAGAACAAGTACTCGCAGAGGTTGATTCGCGCATTGCGAAAGCAGTCACGAACACAACCTACACTATGAGCCCCCCATCTCGTAGTATTTACTCACCAGAAAACCTTGACCCTACCATCAAGCACGTTGTGCCTATGGTGGCCCCGGTACGAAACATTTTGCCTCGTACTCAAGGTTCAGGACAGGTCGCTACATGGCGCAAGCTTACTAGTCGCCTCGATCCACAAGCCGGTGGTACCGGTGTTCGTCTTGGATTCGCAGACGCAGGTCAGCCAAACCAGACAACGCAGAGCTACACGCTTGCAACCGCTGCTTACAAGAACATTGGTCGCGACGTGGAAATCGGTCGTCAGGCTATCGCGAGCAATCGCGGTGGAAGCCTCGAAGATATTCGCGCACATGAAGAGCTCATCAAGGCGACGGAAGTCATTCTTGGTGAGGAAGACATCATCCTCAACGGTGACACCGCTGTCACTGCGACCGAGTTTGATGGATTTGCCAAGAGCTTTACCACTAACTCTGGTACTGCTGGCTATGTGACCGCTTCCGGTATCGGTGTCTATTCACGAACAGTCTACGGACAGGGCGCAGAAGCTCCTACACACTGGATTGCAAGTGCTCGCCAACAGCAAGCTCTCGCCGATGACCTCCAAGGTACTGGCTCTATTCAGCGTATTACTGTTGATGCACAAGGTGCCGCAGTTGGTGGTGTTCACCTCGCAAAGATTGTGAACCCTGTCACTGGTAACCTCATTGACACGTTCGCGAGCCGCTACACTGGCTCATTCGGTTACCTCCTGACCGTTACGCATGTGACCGGTGAAAACTGGCTCTGCATGGAAGACCTCGAATCGTTGAGCGTCTACGACGTTCCAACTGCAAACCACTCAGTCGTATCTCGTGTCTACGAGACTACGGTCCTGAAGGTGATTGCCGAGAACTTCCAAATGAAGGTCGGTGGTCTCAGCCTAACCTAATCGGAAGATTAGCAGTCGGACGCTGGGGGCATACACTTGCCCCCGCGCCTGATTACTAAGGAAAGGAAAGCCATGACGAACTTAATCACAGCCCAAGACCTCGCAGATTTCGCACCTGACCTTGATACGTCGGCTTACACCTCTACCACGATATCCGGCATCATCTCACAGGCTACTGCTGAGATTACCCAATTTTGTAGTGTCAAAGATTTCGTTTTTGGCACATACACAGACAAAGACCGCGCCAGAATCACGAACAAGGGTGAGCTAGTTATCAATCCCCGTGTGCGCCCGGTCGTGAGCGTGCAGTCAGTCCGCCTCAAGAGGGGTGGCTTTTCTACAAATCTCACCCTCACGGATTCTGCCGGAAATCCTCTATATGATATTCCTGACCCTGGCGACCGCATTCATATCCCAAACAGCTATCTATACCTGACAGGAACCTATCTCGCAGGAGGTAACTCTCAGATGATGACACTGCAAGCTGCGCAGCTATGGGCTGAGGTAAGCTATACCGCCGGATGGCAGACAATACCGCAAGACCTCAAGGACATCTGCATCCTATGGGTACAAGACATTGTGATGCGCAAGATTAACCGCGCCGGCGCACAGAGTTTCACTCAGGGTTCACTGTCGATTAACTTCGGCAAGAGCAACCGAAATGGTGACTCTCCGATGTTGATGCAAGCGAAATATATGCTTAACCAGGGCGGGTATAACAAAGTCGGGATGTGGTAGCCATGCTTGAGGATAAAGTTGCATTCGTAAGCAAGGTGACATCCGATGGCAGTGGTACGAACAAAGAAACGTACCTTACCTATAGCGGGTTTTGGTTTGGCGGACAACGATCCGCTGCAATCCGTATCAACATACAGCCTGCGTCGCCCGAGCTGACCGCACTATCTGAGGGTGAGATATTCAAGACGTTCAAAGCCTTTACGAGCGCATCAGGGCTTGCTGAGGGCATGAGAGTCACAGTAAGCGGTACCAATGACACTTACACGGTAAAAGGACGTGAGAACTACGGCTACGGCATTGGCATGCACAATGAAGTCGTACTTATCAAGGAGGGGCGATGAGCCTCGCTGTCGAAGTAGAGGGCTTTAATCAGCTCGTTGCTGACGTGAATGAGGCGGGCCCTAATTCTGAGCGGCTCATGAAGGCTGCGCTTGTCAACTCAGTGAATAAGATTCAGTCAGAGGCGCGCGCTCTCGCGCCACATAAAACAGGTACGCTGCAACGCTCAATCCTTACTCAGGTTGATTATCCAGAAGGACAAGTACAAGTAAATGAGAAATATGGCATATGGCTTGAAGAGGGAACCGGTATATACGGTCCGACAGGCTCGCGGATTACCCCGAAGAAGGCCAAGGCTCTTGCATGGGGTTCTGGTGGCTCGATGGTATTCGCGAGGAGTACGAAGGGTATGAAGGCGCGTCCATTCTTTAAACCAGGTATCGAGAAGAGTGTCGAATACATAAATGCACAGTTTCAGAAAGTTATTGAACGATTAGCGAGCGGACTCGCGGGAAAGGGGTTCTAAGATGGCACATTACTATGACGATATAGAGGCAGGGATTGTTTCGCTGCTGCAGAGCGCAACCAAAGCAAAGGTTGTGTATGACTATGAGGAGACGAAACCAACCGGATATCCGGCCATTACCGTCACCCCGAGCGATGGTGAAGCTGAGTTCCTCGACACCATGCGCGTGCGTCGCGACTTTGTATTTACCATAAAGGTGTATCAGGAACGAATTGAAGCCAAACCACAGGGAGCCGAGCAGATTATGCGCGCCCTGGTGGACCAGATACTATCACTCTTTGATGACCCGGCAAACACTACCCTCGGCAATACAGTCGTATATATGAAGCCCGTTAAGTCCAAGTGGGGCTACCTGCAAGCACCAGATGCAGATGTACGGTCTTGTGAAATCACTCTATTCGGCGAAGTAGCTCAGTAGTTATATTAGAGAATCAATCTGAACCTTGAAGCTGGAATATCCAGCAATACTATCAGTTGTCATTAGATTGAATGTCTTCGTGTCATTTGGTGAGATATCATTCACTACCCCTGACGCGGTTCCGATTATCTTTCCATCAGCACTATAGAATGTTGCCTTTAGAGTAGCAGAGTGTTTGGTGCTGCTGTTATTGGTCGCTTCTCCGACAACCTCAGTAATGCCATACCCCTTATCGCTAACAGAGGTGTTTTTAATGGTGATAGTGTCCTTGCTCTCCTGAATAGGCGTAGTACTTACAGATGATGACGTTGGTGAAGTGTACTGATTCAATTGTCTATTGCTTACCACTACATATGCCACAAAGGCAATCACGGCTGCTGCAAGCACCCCTGAAGCGATTACGTTTCTTTTCGATACGGCCACAATGACCTCCTTATTTAATGCAGTCATTATATACACCGTTCCAAAGATATATCAATGCAGTAATAAGAAAACCCATTCCGCTCTACTATGAGAATAGAGAGGAAGGATTATTATATTATGACATTAAACATTGGTCGTCAGGGTTTCATCGGTGTTGGCCTTCAGAGTGCCGCACAAGTTCCCGCCGCAATTGCTGACTATGTTCCGTTTGACTCAAACACACTTCACGGAGTGCAAGAGCAGCTCAAAGTTCAGCATGCTACAGGTTATCGTGACTCAACATTCTCAAGCGTGCCGGGCAAGGCGTACTCAGAGGGAAGCATCGGTGGTATCATCGATAGCAAACTCTTTGGCTACTTCGCTGTTGCCGCTCTTGGTACTGTGAATACCGCAACACAAGGCTCTGGAGTCTACAAGCACACCATCACCAGGAACGATAGCAATGCTCCGCAGTTGCTTACCATTACGAACGATCGTGTCGTTGACAGACAGAACTACTACGATGTTGCCGTTGACCAGCTAGAAATTGCCGTAGGAACAGACCTTTCAAGCTACACTGTAGGCCTCAAGGGAGCATTCCCGCAGACTACTACCTCTGGTACGAATACGACTGCATCTGGCAATGTCTTCAGCTTCCGCAATGCGCAGTTCGCCTTTGGTTCTACTGTAGCCGTCGCTCAAGCTGCCACAAACCTCAAGACACATGACATGAAGGTCACTATCAGTAACAATGCAGAAGTCGTTCATGCACATGGCTCTAGCAACCCACGCTCGGTCAATAACAAGGGCTTCTCAGTTGGGGCAGATTTCCAGCTCTACTTTGAGAATACTACTGACCGTGATGCCTACTACAACCAGTCGAAGCAGGCAGCAAGCCTACAATTCATCGGAAATGGTATAGGTGGTGGGTTCTTTGAGTTCGTGAAGTGTAACTTCTACCAGACATCCGTCGAAACATTCGAACTTGAAACGGGCCTTGATAGCTTCTATGCCGAGAAGGTCAAACTATCCGCCGAATGGGATAACGTCAACTCGAAGACGTTCGATATGGAAATACAGAACAATAAGACCCTCTACATCTAATACGAAAGGTCATACAGATGAGTTACTTCAAGGCACAAGAACTGAAAAAAATCACTCTCCTGAGCGATAAAAAATATTGGATTGAAGTGATTGCCGACCTCAAATATGGGGATATTAAGGCCTTTGCGAATGTAAGCCAAGACGGGAACATAGACTTTGCCGCTCGCGCCGATGTGTTCCTGCAAACAGTCATCAAGAACTGGAATCTTGATGATGAAGATGGAAATGTGCTACCGGTTACACCTGAGAACATTGACAAGTTGGCGCAAGCCGATGCAGTCATGATTCTTGAGGCGGCTGGTAGCCTTGTCGAAAGTGACGAGCAAAAAAAAACTTTGTAAGCAGCCTCATCTCTGCCCTTAACGGTTCGGGAGAAGGTGCGCCAATTGAGCTTGTCGAGTATGAACTTTGCCAAACTTTCGGCTGGACGATAACGGAATTGTACAAACAACCGCTTATCAAGGTGACGAGGTTCATACACATCATGAATCAAAAGAAGCAGATGGAAAGAATAAGAGCGCAAACAAATGGCTGATATCCGAGATTTAACCGTTAGAATTAAAGGCGACACAAAAGACTTCACCAATTCGATGAAGGGAGTCAAGTCGTCATCTGATGAAAGCCATACCTCATTCCTGAAACTTACCACTGCCGTTGCTGCCGGACAGGCAATTTTTGCCGGTGCCTCTGCTGTTATAAACAAGACTGTCGGATTCCTGAAGGATAGCGTTTCGCAATATGAAGAGTCAGAGCGAAACACCAAGCAGCTTGAGCATGCCGTTCTAGACGTCACAAAAGCTACGCGCGAGCAGCTTAAGGCTACAAGCGAACTTGCTGACCAATTGTCACAAAAGGGTGTTCTTGATGATGATGTTATCCGAGCCGGACAAGCGCAGCTCTCTACCTTTGGTCTTACGAATGCATCTGTACAAAAGCTATCAAAGTCAATGGCCGACCTTACGGTCAACCAGTCGGGTGTAAATGCAAGCTCAGACGGAGCAATCAGCGCGGCCAATATGATGGCAAAGGCTCTCAATGGAAACTTCGGCGTGCTTGAGCGTATGGGTATACATGTTACTGATACACAGAAGGCTCTTATAAAATTTGGCGATGAGACAACCAGGGTCAATACAGTTAATGATATTCTCGCAAAGAACCTCAGGACAAACCAGGCGACGGCCCTAGAAACTACTGAGGGTAAGATGGCACACCTCAATGTTGTCATCGGTAATATGAAAGAAGCTATCGGTAAGGTCACTATTGACGCCCTGACACCATTCATGAACGCTCTCGGAAAATTCGTTGCATCTGACACTTTCCAAGACTGGGTTAAGAAGACCGGTGAGTTCATGCAGAATGACATCAAGCCTATATTCGTATGGTTTGTCGATACTGCAATCCCTAACCTTGTAGAGTTTGGCAAGAAGGTAGGTGACGTTGGTAGTGTCGTAATGACATATCTCAAGCCATCATTTGAGGGGCTCTGGACTGTAATATCTGACAAAGTTATGCCTGCACTCCGTGACCTTTGGCACAATATTATCGAACCTCTTTTGCCGGTATTCGGCGTGATACTTGTTGCTGCGCTCAAGGTAACGATTGACACGTTCTCGATACTCCTGTCAATAGCAAGTGACCTTATCAAGTTCTTCGCAGACCATCGCCAAATCATCATAGATTTCGGTATTGCCTTTGGTGTGCTTGCCGGGTACATGGCATTCAATGGCATATTCAATGCGCTTACTATTGGCTTCAATACCCTTACTCTCATCACCATACCAAATCTGATGGCAAGCATGACTACGCTGAAAGCACTGATAATGTCACCAACTGGTATGGGTGGTATCGCTGTTGCTGGGGCTCTCGCTGACATCTACCTTGTTAAAAAGGCCATCGATGCGGTCCGTGGTGCCATTGAAGAGATGAACAATGCTGCAGCATCAGCAAAGGGCGCACAAGATGCAGCCAACCAGACACATGCGACACTGCTCAATTTATCGAAGAACGGTGACAGTGCGCAGAAAGCGCGTGCAAACGCACTACTTGCTAAAGGGTATGCATCTGGTGGGTATACTGGTGCGGGCGCAGTTGACGAGGTTGCTGGTGTTGTACACAAGGGAGAGTACGTTATCCCGAAGAGCAATGTTGACCAGACTACCGGAACACCTAAAGCCTCGGGTAATACTACGATAAATCTAAACGTCAATGTCGGTATGTACGCCGGAATGCCCGTCGAGAAGCGCGAGATTGCTCTCGATATGTGGAAAGAGATTGTACGAGGTGCTCGCGCGCAGGGCGTACAGCTCCCGATGATTGGCGCAGTGGGGGTACAGTAATGAGCGTTCTAATCAATAGCACTACCATCCAACAGCCAACATCACTCCGAGAAGAGTATGTACAGATTCAATCCGAAAACCAAGCCATCGCAGGCGGCCTGCAGCGCAACCGTATCGGTCAGAAGAAACAGGCGACGCTCACCTATGATATGGTTGCTCCTACGCAGTACCAGCAGCTCATAGCGGCGTTCACGACAGGATCGGGCTGCGTATACTACAATGACCAGGCTAGCTACTCAGGGGGCGTATTCACGTTCTCGGGGCTGCCATATTTTAGTGAGTCGGAATATGTACCAGGCGCGAGCCTCTACAGACCATTTACGGTAAGAATTAGGGAGCAATAGCCATGTCTCAGGCTACGACTACCAGTGGCTATCTGACGAACGTACAGGCAGCTTTCAGGCAGGTCAATTTCGGCGTACTTATCGCATGGCAACGGGTCGCTACTACTGCAGGCTTCTTCACTATAGGTACAAGTACCATCGGCGGAGGAGACAGCATCAAGAGCGCGGGCGCATTCCCCGCATTCTTTGACCGATATCAGTTTACCGATTATTCATCAAACGTCATGAACTGGTCAGTATCACGGACGCTCGGGCAATATCCATTTGGAATGATAATGGCTCAGGCAGACGTGCAGCTCGATAATACCTCAGGACTATTTCTTCCTGGAAAAGACGCTACTATTGGCTCGGGCATACTACCAAACAGACCAATAAAGATAAGCGCAGCCATCGGAAACGAAAGCCTCATGCAGTTCTCTGGCTATACCGGCCAACCTGAGCTCACCATAAATGACCGAAAAATGACACTCCATGCATACGACATTATGGATTATGTGCAGAAGTACAGCATAACAACCTCTGGCACAACAACGAGCGGCGTTGCTACGACGACATCTGGCTACCTAGCGAACGTCAGAGCAGACCAGATATTCCAATATATGTTCCAGACAATCGGGCTATCGAGCAACCAGTATGTACTCGACCAGGGTTTGCAGTCGAGCTATGGCTACGTTTCACTAGCGGACCGCAAGTTTGGCGACATCATGAATGATATCGTGACGGCAGAGCAGGGGCTTATGTTTGCGGATGAGAATGGATTACCACGCTTCTGGAACCGCCAGCATTTCGTTACTACCTCTGGTACGAGTCAATTCCAGCTTAATTATACGAACATCGTAAACCTTGAATATGAGAACACGCCGGTCATTAACGACGTCATCGTGACGGCAAAGCCTCGATCTATCCAAGGATATCAGCAGCTATGGACGCTCAGCAGCGCAACACTTATCGCTGCAAACAGTGAGCTATCAATATTCGCAGGATTTTCTGATTCATACGGTGAGTTACCCGTGACCAATGTGAAGCCCCCATCGCCATCACAAGACACTATCAGTTCATACACCGCGAACACTGCAAGTGATGGAACGGGTACCGATATGTCATCAACCCTTGTGTTGACATCGGTCTACCTCTTTGGCGCATCGTACAAGATGACGTTCAAGAATCCGACTAGCGCGCCAATCTACCTTACGTCGATATCGTTGCTTGGTACACCGGCAAAGGTGACGAGCGAGATTAGCCAACGCTACATGGATAATACGAGCATCGAGGCGTTCGGAAGAAACCCGTCGAATAATGGCGACCCTCTCACGATATCCAATGACTACATACAGAGCAGCTCTGCCGCATACTCACTAGCCTATACACTAGTAAAGGAATATGGCACACCACGGCGACGCTACAAAGCGACCATATTTCCTCGGCCTGAACTTCAGATAGGTGATTGGGGGCAGATAACCGTACCTGATGCGAACAACGAGACCAAGAACGTGTACATAGTCGGGCAGCAAATACAGATGAGTGATAACGCCAATATGCAGCATATCGTATGGCTCGAAGAACGCACACCAAAGCAGTACTTCACCATTGCAACCAGTACCATCGGTGGTACCCATGAGATTGCGCCATAAGGAGACACCATGCAGAATAGTTCATCAACACAACAGGCAACAGTTACACAATCGGGAACAGCCGTCGTATCTTCAGCGGCAGCGGCCGGCAGCTACTACACGGACGTAATAGTTCCGGCAACCGCAGTCATCACATCCATCGTCGGAACAGCAACGTCACCAAGCTATGTCGGAAGCTTCGGGAATATAGTCCTACCATTCCCATATACCGAGATAAACTCATCTGGTGTTGTCACCCTCAACATCCGCGCGCAGATTCGCTATACCTCAGTCAAGGACGGGTCAAAAGCAATCCGCTTCATTGTCGATGTTTCTTCCGGTTCATTTGGTGTCACTACTTGGACTATCGCCTACACATATACACAGACAGTAGTCGTCTAATAGGAAAAGCCATTCTCGGGTACGCTGTTAATAGAGGTATATATGATTTTACGACCACAGTTAGAGCCAACCGATGAACAATCAATCCTGAATTACTATACTGAGCACTACGAAGAGGTGTACGTCGTCTCTTGCAATAAGTGTAAGGCAGACCTTGGCATTGAAGTCAAGGGTCACATCTCGGGCTATCCGCTCAACCGTAATGGCTACACCATGCTTGCCTTTGGCAGCAATCTTCTGACTAGCAGGGTAAGAACCGATGGAAGCATGGGCTATCAATGCATCTGTGGCAATGATACCCGTGGCACTGAGATTGAAGAAGCACTATCACCGGATGGAACCTTCCTACCACATGAAGTCGCTGCAATCGAGCAGAAGCAGATTGAGGTTGACTGGCAACCAAAGGTAAAAGTACGCGGCAACAGAGAGATTACTGAAACATTTACGAGAGAGAGGATTAAATAATGTCATATGCAGCATGGTCAGTGATTGCTGGCGAGCAGCCAACGGCTGCCAAATGGAGCATTCTCGGAACGAATGACGCGAGTTTTAATGATGGAACTGGTATTGCAAATGGCGCAATTATAAATGTTCATCATGCAGACGCGAGTATTGCTTCGGCAAAATTGAAATATGGATTGATCCGAAGACGCCAGGGCAGCACTACCGGTGACGCCTCGTGGCAGACGGCCGGAACGAACAACACTGACACGAGCGCGAAAGATGTGTTTCTGCAGTTTGGAAATATTCCTGTTCCTAGTGACCCTACAACTATTACATTTCCTGTTGCATTTACATACCCACCAATTGTGCTTTGTGCCGTGGCTTCAACGAACAGCAACCAGACATTCGTCGTGCAAACGTCGGCACCTACTACAACGGCAGTTACCATTCACCTGCTTGATGCAGCCGGAACAATTAGAACTGGTGAGAATGTAAGTTGGGTAGCAGTGGGGCAATAACATGGACTTATCTTCTCTCGGACCATCAGCAGCAGCAGTCATCATGGCGATAGTATTCCTTAAATATATACAGAGTAAAGATGAGAGCCAGCAGAAGCGCGATGAATTATTCGCTAAGTCACTAGAAAAGAATACGCAGGCAATGGCAGAAGTAGCAGTAGCTACGAAGAAGTCAGCTAAAGAAGCTGAACAACGAAACGGGCATCTTGCAGAATTAGCCCTAGAGAACCAGAGGGCAAATCAGAAACATCAAACGGCCGTATTAGATGCCATAAAGCATATTACAAATCAGCATGTCGATAACCAGGTAGTGAACAATCAGCAAATAAAGGAGTAGTCATGCGTTTTCCGCTAGACCATATCGAAGTCACACAGCCATTCGCATCAACTGAGATAGATTACTCTTCATTTGGATTAAAAGGACACCATGGTACAGACTTTCAAGCCGCGACGCCATTACCTGTTTATGCCGTTGAATCAGGAACCGTTGAGTTTTCACAGAATGGCGTAACAGATAAATACACTGGACGCTTTGCAGCAGGCGAAATCATCGTCATCAATGGCGAATACGAGTCTTGGTATATGCATCTTTCAAATAGGGCAGTACCAGTAGGCGCACGCGTATCTGAGGGGCAGCTCATCGGATACACGGGTAACACTGGCTTCACAACTGGCCCACATCTTCATCTTGGCATACGCCCTCTGTCTCCCGATATCAATAACGGGTATAGGGGCTTCATAGATTTTGAAAAAGTAGTTAAAGGAGGAAATACAATGTTTCCAAACAAAGGCGATTTAATCAACTTCCATAATTCGACTGGATGGCTAGGCCATCAACCTAATGACAACGACGTTGCCTACTGGACTACCGGCACTGGTAATCCGAACTGGTCAAAAGGCGCGGATGAAGTATGGAAGGCTCTTTGTTATGACGTATCGCAGTGGGTGCTCAACCACCCTACTATCGTGAACAGCGATAGCAACTTCGTAGAAATTAGCGGTCCTGTATTTAAAAAGAAGTAAGGAGTCAATATGCAACTCAACCCATCACCAAAAGTACGCGCAGCAATCTACATTGCCGTCGTTATAGGTACGTCAGTTATCGTTCCTCTGCATCAAGCAGGTGTAGTCAGTGATGTTATCTTTTCAGTTTGGACTAGCGTTGCCGGAGCTGCATCGCTCTTGGCTGCAATAAATGTAACGTCGAGCAAATAGCCATGATAGAGCGCGATGACCACCACCTGTGCCATGACAGGGTGGCATGGGAAGCTCGCCCCGAAAGCCTACTGATTCGGGAACGACTCATCGCGCGTTCTATCTTCCGTCCTATCCACGATCAGTGTCACAGGGAAACTTCACCTGTACCTGTTCCGCTTGTTCATTCATTGCAATGGGTGTCACATAGATTCCATGAGCAGACAGATGTGTTCAAGGGGATTGACAGCCTGAGCTCACTACTCGAAGCAGCTAACCGACTCAAATATGCCAAGCCAATCGAGAAAGAAGTGAATCTTCTTGCGATAGAAGCCCTGCAATCACAGATTCCATACTTGCAAGAGGGGCTTCCGCCAACTGTCACCTACATAGATTTAGGGAGAGTCGCATGAGACTCAAGATAAACGGTGAAAAGATAGATACCTGTGCGGAGAATACCGTCCTGTTTCAGTTTGCCGGAACTCTCTCAATGTATAACTTCGTCTATGTTGATGGTGAAGAGAATGCTGCAAGGGTATTTGAGATGAGCCGCAGCGGCGAACTCTACAAGAAATTAGCCAAAGAAGCGATAGAGGGGAACTACCCCGCACATACAAACATGAACTTCCTACAGAAAGACGACATGCAAGCCTACGAGTCTATCGCGCTAGCTGATGTCGCGCGGCTTAATTCAGTACCGATTGAGTGGCAGAAAGCGTTCTAATGAACTACGAACGTACAGCCCGTATAAGCCTGCTTGCTGCTGAAATGGCAATCTTATTCACCCCAGGCCATAACACCACGCAAAGCCCCGAATTTGAGGCCAAGCGTGCCGAGTACCTTTGGGAAGAACATGTGAGAATCGAATCAGATAAGTTTGACCCGCCATATTTGAGTGACCACCGTTTCGGATAGTAATAACTATCACAATACTAGGCGTTCATTGACAATCTACCGATGTGCGAGTACTATACGAGTACGAATCTTCTACTCGTAGCCCATGTACATCGTACATAAAGGGCTTATTTCCATATCTGGCATCTCGTTAGGTATAGTAAGGCCCTCGTAATACTAGGTTTAATGTGCTGGAAACCTTTGAATCTCTTTTTTGCGGGGGCCTTTCTGTCCACAACTACGGTTGTGGGCGGAAACCGCGTAGGCAGGGTTATATTCTACCCACCAGGGCGCGTAAAAGAACCTGGAACACCTTAACAAGTAGATATTTGAGCTCTATGCATGCAGCCCTCCGATATGCGGTATGCTTTGTGTTTCCTTTTCGCATATAGGTAATTAAGACGTGGAACGGGAATAGTTATGACATTTGTCTATGAACCGTGTAGAGCTCAGTTGTTTACTTGTTAAGGCCACAAGGATATACGAGGCTAGCCGTATGGCCGTTATACGGACTGGTGACGTAATGCGTCAGCTAACAAATAGGTTCAAGTTAGAATGGGAACAAATAGTTCGCACCCCTTGTTACTTAACAATTCGGTTGCTTGTTCTGAATCTTTTATGATTTAGCTTCAAGGCAACCCAACATTTAGCACAGATTCGGTAATGAAATAGAATTCATTATAGAGCCAGTGCAAACGTAAGGTAGCCTGTACCCCAGGGGTTAGAAAAAATCAGGTCTTTTTGAGTGGGAAAAACTACAACGAACAAACCGAAGCACTAGGTATATAGTAGAAGTGCTCGGGCAAACATCAAAACCTATACCACATTAACTGAGGGTAAAAGGAATTGCTGTATGCTCATCTCAGAGGCCTTTGAGCGGTATCGAGAAGACGTTATTGTCTTCACCAATCAAAGCCCTAAAACCGAAGAATCACATAACTCAAGTCTGCATAGCCTTGTGAGGTTCCTCGGTGACATAGATATTGGTTCGCTTACATTTGAGCATGTACGGTTATGGAAAGCTGACATGTCAAAAACCCTCTCAGACATTACAGTCAGGGGCTACATCATTAAGCTCAGGGTTGTACTCACCTACCTCAGAAGAATTGGGATAGATGCGCTTGACCCTGAGCTTATACCAGTACCGAAACGATCTGAGTCAGTACCAAAGTTCATCAGCCCCGAAGAAGTCACCCAGCTTATAGACGCTTCATTTAGAATCAGGGGTAAAGCAATCATCTCGTTGCTTTACGCTTCTGGCATCCGTGTCAGTGAGTTATGCTCTCTCGACCGTGGAATGATACAAAACGGCTGCTTTACTATAGTCGGGAAGGGAAAGAAACCCCGTCTCTGCTTCATAGACACCAGGACAAAGCAACTCCTTGAAAAGTACCTGGCGACACGAAAGGATAACCACCCGGCATTATTCATCTCTACTCAAGGGCTATGCCGCATGACACCGACAAACATACAATTCGTGCTGCAAGCTGCTTGCCGTAACGCTCATATAGATAAGCATGTTACGCCCCATGTGCTACGGCACTCATTCGCGACGAACCTACTCAGAAACAACACGAATATGCGCTACGTTCAAGAGATGATGGGCCATGCCAGCCTGCAAACTACACAGATGTATACTCACGTCGTGAACATGGATTTACAGAAGGTGTACGCGGAAAAACACTCGATTTAGCATAATGGGTATTGACATACTGTGAAAACCGAGTATAATGGTCTTTAGAATCATCCAGCACATTAAATCCTTACCAAGTCAGAAGTTAGAAAGCACTCTTGTTTTCAAACGGAAGTATCTGTACACTGTATCTGTTCCGGTTCGCCGCGATAGCTCAGTGGTAGAGCACCTCCATGGTAATGCCTAAGCATTACATCAGTCGAAAATACAAGACCTTCTAACTCCTACGGGAGTTTTTTTATTACCCAATTTTGGGCTACGAGTAGAAGATTCGTAACCCAATGAGGGGGCTAAATGCTCCCACCGAACAGACGTGAGGTCTGTCAGGTATGTGTTTAACAAAAACGAGCACAAATAGACCGAAGCCGGATAGGACGCGATGAGCGGGAAACGAAGACGGCAGGCAGCTCAACCTTAACAATTAGGAAAGAACATGAAAATACTGAACAAAGTGGTATGTTCCTTGCTGATAGCAATACCAGTAATCGCATACCCAACGGGCAACCGGCAAGTAGAAGTTGTTCATGCACAATCACAATCCCATGCAGTTAATACCCAAAAGGCTACTGTTACAGAGCCGACGGCCGAGAAGGTGGAAGTCCAAGAGCAACCGATACAAACCGAACCGCCCAAACCATCAGCGGAAGACGAAGCAAAGGTGTTCATCTACTTCAAAGAGAGTAGTAATAACCCCAATGCGACGAATCCCGGCGGATGTTACGGACTAGGACAGGACTGCAACGGTTTAGTAAAGGACAAGTGCGGTGCGGATTACGCATGTCAGGACGCTTTCTTCACCGCCTACATGATACGGCGGTACACCACTTGGAGTGCAGCGAAGTCATTCTGGTTAAGTAAATGCGGAACCCGTGAGGGTTGCTGGTGGTAGTGAACCTCATCGGTTCACTCTCGGGAATGCTGAGCTAGCCCGCTCTAGTAGGGGGCAACATTTAGCTGACAAGGCTCTTAGAGTCCCGGGCGTGAGCTGATGAATCGGGGAGTATGCGAGGCTCCCCGAACTCAGTTCTAAACAGGTCATTATGTGCACATACACCCCTAAGCTACGGGCCCCGGCAATAAAGGTCACTATGTGTACATATTGGTCTGTTTGAGTGATTTCCATTGAGGGTACGGGCAGTGATGAACTGTTCAACTCCTGCGAGCTACACCGTGACACGACGGGTACAAGAAAGCAATAACAGTGTCTAATGCTGAATGTACATTGTAGCTTTAACAGACCGACGGACGAGATATTCCGCGTACAAAATTCGGCACAATGGAAACCACTTTGACTGACTAAAAATAATAAATGTAAGGAGACATTATGGGTATCAAAAAACACCAGAGAATCGAACTCTCAATACAAAAGGCAACCCGAAAGGGTGACACAGCCAAGGTTGAAAAATTACGAAAACTCATAGGCCGATAAATGAGTGGCATCAAAGATTTGGTCGTATTCGGTCTAGAGCAATTGCTCAGCTACGCCAAATATCTCGAAGATAATAACAGTCTCACTTACGACCTTTTACGGCAACGGGTAGAGACATTTAAGAAGAAAGAAAGTGTAAAGAAATCATGAAGCGAAGTTTAAAAAAGGTGCTCGATAGGGTAGCCCCGCTACCCCCCAAAGAAATAGAGACCCCCGCGAAGAAGTCTCAGAACACAACTCTATCAGACTACAAAGCATTCTTCAAGTCTACTGGCCGAGCAATACTTGTATCCGTTCCAATAATCGTAACTCTCACGTTCATCGCCGCCGGCGTTGTCGTGATACTCACTGGCAAATTCAATGTTCAAGTACCCGAGCAGCTAGGGCAGATTGCAAACATCATAGCTGGCAGCACAGCCGTTGTGATGGGAGCATACGCATTTCACAAAGTCGTAAGATGGCAGGCAAAGGAGAAATAGTAATGGCGAAGAACCAAGTTGCAGAGACGCTTTTGAAGCAGCTCAAGAACCCTTTCGATCCTAAGTTCGTCAAGTGGCGCATTGGTGCTACGAACTCAGACAAGACCAAAGGTATCGCGCTAGCATATATTGATAGCCGAGAAGTTAAGAAGCGTCTCGATGATGTATGTGGTGTTGAGAACTGGCGCGACAGGCTTATCCCTATCGATGGCGGATTCATCAGCGAAATAGACATCAGAATAGATGGCGAATGGATAACCCGCTCTAACGCAGCAGGCAACACAAAAGTTGAACCAATAAAAGGTGGTGCATCAGACGCATTCAAACGAACCGCTGCAAAGTGGGGCGTAGGCCACTACCTGTACTATCTGCCGACACTATGGGTAGCTATCAAACAGCAAGGGAAAAATAGCAGAGGAGAGCCGATATACGTTCTATCTGAAAGCCCGCTGCTACCCGATTGGGCTAAGCCTGGCGAAGTTGAGAACTGGGAAGACGTTGCTGAACTGTTGGCCGATGCGTCCTCTGGTGAAGATGGCTTTGATGCAGACGAGGTTATTGATAACGTCGATAAGATTCGTTCTTCAACCTCTAACGAAGAACTTGATATGGTAGTTGAGTCATTTAGCTCAGATGAGAGATTCATGCTTGCAAACCAGATTCAAGTTAAACGAAGGGAGCTAATACATGCGGGAAACATTCAACCCGATAATAGTTGACGCTCCGCAACGTAGTGAAGAATGGTACAAGGCACGTCTTGGAAATGTTACTGGCTCTGGTGAAATAAAGACTAGGGCATGGGCCAAGAAAATCACGGCAAAGCAGATGGCTGCTGCTGATGAGTACTATGCTAATGCAAAAGTACAAAAAAGTGAGCAATGGATTGAGCGTATGCGGACAGAATACCCGCATGAGTATTGCCTACAGGCACAAGTTCCATTACTTGAACTCGAAGAACGTGCTAACTACCGCAAAGATATCGTCGGTGAGCGTCTAACTGGAATCAGAGCCGACGAGGATCAATACGTCAATAAAGCTATGCAGTGGGGTGTTGTCAATGAATGGATGGCGCGAGACGCCTATAAAACCATCACCGGCAATATCGTAAAAGATGCGCCGTATATGATGCATCCGACACTGCTATGCGGAGCTTCGCCAGACGGTCTTGTCATTGACACAACCACTGGCGAGCTTGGAAACGTCGAGATTAAGTGTCTCATTGTCCGCAACCACCTATACAAGGTGATAAAGGAAGAGGCATTGCCGATGGAATACTTCGACCAGGTTCAGATGCAGATGTGGATTACTGGCCGTGCATGGTGTGACTTCGTTGCGTACGATAGCCGACAAATCAAGGATTTGCAGGTGTTTATCAAGCGCATCGAGCGCGATGATTTCTTCATCGAAAATGTACTCGTTCCATCAGTGACACGATTCCTTATAGAGTGTGACTGCGATGAGCGACAGTTCTACGCCATAGGCGCGGCACTACGCGAGAAAATGCTTGCTGAATATACAGACGCAGGCAAATTCTACCGCCCATCACCTCTGTTTGACAAACCACAATTTAATCATGAAAGGAGCATCGCATGAAAACAGCGTTGCAAAGCAAAACAGTCTACGAACCAAATAAACAAGTAAAAGTCACCGTCGTTAATAAGCCGGTATTTGCCGATGACGGCACAAAGCTTGGCTTTGATTCAAAGCTGACAATCACCACTAATATGCGACGCCTCGATGAGGTCTCGTTCAGTAGTGATGATGAGATTGCAGATTTTGTTGGTGCTATTGATTTCACAGACCCCCAGCAACAGCTAGAGGTATAGCCAATGAGATACAGACTGTCTGATGAAACACAGGCAGATGCGGCATTCACCTACCTATCCAAGTTGAGCGGCAAGCATGCACTGGTTGAAGTCAAAGAGATTAAACCAACCCGCAGCTTGCCGCAAAACGCATTCTTTCACTTGCTTCTTACCTACTTCGGTCTACAAGTCGGATATACAAAAGATGACCCGCTGACCATAGAAGAAGCGAAAATATACATCAAGCGTCACATGAGTGACGTTTTTGTGCATTTCAAGAATGGCGACCCGTACTTTAAAAGTTCGGCCGATCTAACGACTGAAGAAATGACACTTGTGATAGACAGGATGTACCGACTAGCTGCCGACATGGGAATCACGCTTCCTCAAGTTGATAACGAGGAAACACGAAATCTCATGGCAAATGAGATTGAGCAATCAAAATATTAGTTCGAGGACTTACCACATGAGGGTGTTGGCAAGTTTTTGAAAGGTGAAAATGAAAATATACTACGACATCATTTCAAAAGAGTGGATGGCGTCAAAAACGGCCGTATCGCACCACTCCGCATCGTCCTCAAAAACGAGCGTGTAAGACAATGCAAAAAGGTTTCAAGAATAACTCTTGATTCCGGTATGCAGCATCCAGCGTATTACAACTTTGAGACCGCTAAGACGTTAGGGATAACTCCTGCACTCAGGATTCTCGACGAGCTTGGTCTTGAACTACAGATAGTTAAAAAGAAAGAGGAATAGGGGGGCTACATGCTCAAAGCAGCATTATATACAGGCGAATCGACCGACTGGCAGAACGCTAGCCGCAAGATGGTCCTTGACACTTCCAAAGACATAGATGTTTTTCGGCAAGACTGTCACGACGAAATCGACAAAATGATTGATAAATTCATCGAGGAAAACGAAGACGATGTTTGAACAATACAAAGCACTCAAACGAGAGCGCGATGCTGCGGCATTCAGCGCAATGAATAATACGAAAGAGTATTGGCGCAGCGAGGCCCGGGCAACGGTCGAGGTACTGGCCCGCAAAAAGTCACCATTTACCACTGATGAGGTACTCGACATACTGGAACGGAAGAATACGGTGACTCGTGAAAACCGCGCACTTGGCGGAATTATGATGAAAGCCCGAAACGAAGGGGTTATCAAGCCGATTGGCACACGCCCGACTACTAGGCGGTGCGCCCATCTTCGTTTAAAGACGTTGTGGATTGGAGCATGACATGTACCCGTTTAAAAGGATTATTAGCTTCTTTATAGACCATGACCCCGATTACTATTATGACGGCTTTCATGCCTGTAGAAGATGAGGTAAGGAGTGGTACAAGTACCAAGGAGATGACGAGTGACATATATATCACGCTACGGCAGCAAATACGGCAATAAACGAACCGAGTACAACGGTTATCAGTACATGTCGAAGTTTGAAGCGCGGGTCGCTCAAGATTTAGATTTACGCAAAGCAGCCGGAGAATTTGTAAGCATTGATACGCAGTACAGGATAACACTCTACTGCTACCTACCAGATGGTCAGAAAGTAGACATATTCAACTACATTTGTGATTTCCGCTGTGAGCGTCCTGATGGCACTTATTTGCTTGTTGAAGCAAAAGGGCACGTTACAGACGTTTACCGCACGAAACGCAAGCTGTTAGACCTGATATGGCTTCCTGACCACCCTGAGTATGAGTTTGAAGAAATACGACAACGATAAAGGAGAATTGGCTATGCCTAAAGATATAATAATCACTACACAAACGCAGCTCAACAAGCTCAAAGAGGTAAAAGTAGGACAGAAAGTAGTCATCAAGGCTGCTCTCCGCTTACCTGGTATTTTGAAAGTTTACGGTGAGCTTACTATTAAGAAACCATTAGATTGTGACTGGTATCAAGACAGACACGTGGAGGCTTCGGGCTCTGCAACCGTGGAGGCTTCGGACTCTGCAACCGTGGAGGGCTTGGGGCTCTGCAACCGTGAGCTTACTAGGTTTTGCTATTGGGATAGTATTCCCCTCGGTTAAGTTTGAGATAAAATCTGACTTTGCAAAAATTGTGAAGCGCTACCAAGTGTTCAAGACAAAGAAGAAAACGATCGTCTATAAAAAACTTCGCGACGGACTCATCGCAACACTTGAATTACAGAAAGGCCAAGTCTTTCAGTCTGCTAATAACTCGAAGTGCCGCACTGACTCAGCCAAGGTGCTCAAGATTGAGAATCCTGATGGAAAAGAGCGAAAAACTGGACGGTCACAAGCTGACTATGACTTTGTATATAAAGTTGGTACTACAGTATCTGCGCCATACGATGAAAGAATTGAGGAGTGCTCAACAGGCATTCACTTCTTCCTGAGCCGAAAAGAGGCTGAGGAGTACTAAATGATAATTTCTCTAGAACCAAACCAAATCTTCATCTTCGGTTCTAATCTAAACGGTTTTCACGCTGGAGGAGCAGCCAGACAAGCACACGAGGACTTTGGGGCTGAGTGGGGAGTCGGTGAGGGATTAACAGGACAGTGCTACGCCTTCCCAACTTTAGATGAGAACCATAAACAGGTTTCTACCACTCTCCTCAAATCCTCCCGCCTAAAACTCTACCAGACCGCACAGAAGCACCCTGAGCTAGAGTTCCTACTCACAAAGGTAGGATGCGGCATTGCTTCGTTTCCCGAAATTAAGATGAAGAAACTGTTTGCTAACGCACCGAGAAATATAATAAAGCCTGAGGACTGGAGATAATATGCCCCTTAGATGGCCCCTCTACTACGAACTGTCAAATGAAAAGCCCCTAGACCTACTTCGGGCCCATGTAATGCGAATAAGACGAAAGGCAGCCAAATGAAATCATACCTCTTGAATGAGCATGAT
>Ga0302286_10000346_pt1 | contig 37898 bp, 30 predicted proteins | sample III_Fen_E2_3_FD_198765 | JGI IMG/M metagenome (GOLD analysis project Ga0302286, IMG submission 198765) | Peat permafrost microbial communities from Stordalen Mire near Abisko, Sweden - III_Fen_E2_3 | ecosystem: Environmental > Terrestrial > Soil > Wetlands > Permafrost | place: Sweden: Abisko...
CCTGTTGCGCCTTTATCGCCAGTAAGTCCTTTGTCGCCTTGCAATCCTTGAATTCCTTGGTCGCCAATTAAGCCTTTGTCGCCTGTTGCTCCTTTGTTTCCAACAAGAAATGCAGTCATATCGCCCGTGTTTCCTGCATCTAACCATAATTGATATGCCGATTTGCCATTTACACCTGCTGTTCCTTGTAAACCTGTATCGCCTTTTATGCCTTGCTCACCTTGTATTCCTTGGTCACCCTTGTCGCCTTTAGCTCCGGCAACGCTATTGCCTGCTGATTTTGCATATAAGGCATACGGTACACTTAGTAATTGGCTTGCTCCCGAAATAGTATAGTTTGTTCCGCCTGTTGGGTCGGTTTCGGTTTTAATGAAATAGTTGCCAGTGCTCCAATCGATAGAACTAAAGCCTGTGCCACCGCCTATTTCAATGCTTACTAGTCCGTTTGCATTGGTGGTTGGGGTTTGCGTTTCGCTATATACTTCGGTGCCTGTTGCCGAACCTTGCAAAATAGTGATTTGCATCCCTACTTTTTGGTTGGTTACTAATTGATTTGTACTATTACGAATTACTGCTTGATAGCTCATTTTTTGCGGTGATTGAGCCCACACACTTGCCGTTATGAAGAGGGCAATGGCTATGATGTAAATTTTTCTCATGTTATTTAGTATTTAATGATTTTAAAGGTTTTTACTTCGGTATTGTGTTGCATTATTTTTATGATATAGCTACCTGCAACGTACTGTTCCATAGGAATGGTGGTTTGGTTGCCGTCAATCTGTAGTTTTGATATGAGCTTTCCGTTTAGGTCGAAAAGAGACGCACTATAGTGCGTCTGTACATCGCCATCGATTACTAATGTAAGATAATCGGTTGTAGGATTTGGATAAGCAGTACAGCTGAGTGTTATGTCTTGTTCCTCAACTCCCAATACAACAGAGATCTCGTAGGGTTGCTGAACTCCCTGCGAAACCGATCCTCCAGCTCCGGTATTGTTGGCATAAACAACTTGCCCGACGCTGTAACTTGCCGAGCCTCCGCTTCCCGATGCATTACCGCCGGTGGCGGTAGTGGCTTCTTGTGCTTTGAGTCCCGTTAGCCCAACGGCTACCAAGAATATGGCACTTAGTGTTTGTTTTTTGTATTGCATATTGCTTTGATTATGAGTTGCAAATATAGTATAATTCTGATAGTTATCACACGAAGAGAACTTATCACAGGGCGAGTGCGGTGGAAAGAAAAGCAATTGTTTGACAGCCGAAGTGTCGCCCGTGGGTTGGGGCTGGCAAAGTATTGCTTTTGTGGGTTGGGGGCGTTGCATTGGCTTTTTTTTCTCAGGATTTTATTCGATTCCGTTAGGTTTTTTTAGTATTGGCGGTAACGACCGGCTGGATGAAAAAGAAGTCGAAAAAGCGAGCGACTTTGTATCGCCCGAAAACACCGCTGAAACGGGAGCGGAAGCTCCATTTTTGCAGGGTTTCGGCTTTTTTTTATGCCAGCTTGTTATGTGCCGGAATTCTTTAATCGTTATCAAATGTAGTGAATTTATCAATCTAGTGACGAACTTTTTAGTTTTGTTATCAAGGTGCGAAAAGGTATTGAGGTGCGAGGGGAAAAGGGCAAGGTGTTTTGCAAAATAGCCTTTGTGCATGGGCTTTGTGTGTTTTGCAAAAGTACTTGACCTTGTGTGTTAGCTTGAGAGAGGGATGCCTGACTTTGTTTTATAAACCCCTTTCGTTATTTGATAAAGTGCTTTGATGTTTTGATAAATCCCTCTCGTTTTTTGATGAATTGCTTCGCCATATTGAAAAGTCCCTCTCGTTTATCGATAAAGTGCTTAGGATTTTTGAAAAGTTCCTCTCGTTGTTTGATGAATTGCTTTGACGTTTTGATAAGTTCCTCTCGTATATTGATAAAGTGCTTCGATAGTTTGATAAGTTCCTTTCGTCTTTTGATAAATGCCTCTCGTTATTTTATAAAACCCTCTCGCTTATCGAAAGGGTGCTGAGGCATATTTATAAAATTATCTTGGTTTTGTGAATTTCAATTTGCTTATCTGTTTGTATTGGGGGCTTGTTGCACCAAATACTGACTTTACATATACTTTCACGTCGAAAGCAATATCAACTAAGCCTGTGTTTGTTTTGTATAGAATATCGTTTCGAAATATGCGAGCATTGCTTAATGGAACGGATGCTGCAATTACTGCTGCATTTTTAGCTTTTAGATCATTGTAGTAGGTTGTCAACGCAGCTACTTTTAAATCGGCTTCGTTAGGTGCGTAAAGTGCAACGCTTGCTAGGAGTTTTATTAGTTTATCGAAGCTTTCGAGTCGATTATCGTAACTCATTTGAGATGATGAATTTTCTGTAACTACTGTTCCTTCGGTAGCCAATGCTGTTTTTTCGGCTTCCGTTTTCTTTGCTTTTGCTCTTGTGCCTTGAATCTTACGAGCTAAAGTAACTGCACTATCATCAACTTGCGTGGTGGTGTCTGTCGCTTTAAGTGCGTTTATAATACGAGTTGTTAATTTGCTTAATGGATCGAAACCTACTTCGCGTGCCGAAACTGCATTGCTATATGCTGGAAGTGCAGAGTTAACAGCTGTTGTAGCTGTTTTTACATTGGTCGCAATGGTTTGTAACGCTATCAATTTAATTGAAGATTTTGAGGGGTTGTAAATTGTTCCGTAACCTGTAACATAAGAAATCATTTCATCGAAATTTGCTACGTTAATTGGGTGACCTGACTCTGACTTGCTTGCCATAATTAATTGATTTAGGTTTATAAATAATTTTCTTGTTTCAACAAATCTCGAAAATATATTTGAAAAATAAAATATCACAAACAATCTAAATGTTAACAGTTTATTAACTAAATAGCAATGGTTTTACATCTCAAAAAAGAGGGGTTCTTCTTTTTTTGTATATCTTTGTCGGAGCAAATAAAAAACAAAACAGATGGCAAGAAAGATTATACATTTCGATTGGGCTTTGAAGAAATTGCTTCGTCAAAAGGCAAACTTCGAGATTTTAGAGGGCTTTTTGAGTGTTCTTTTAAATCAAGATATTGTAATTCAAAAAATATTGGATTCGGAATCGAACAAAGATAGCGAGAGCGATAAATTTAATCGTGTTGATGTTTTTGCCGAAACAGAAAACGGAGAATTGGTAATTATTGAAGTACAAGTTGATAATGAGGTAGATTATTTTCAACGTATGGCTTATGGAACAAGCAAGGCAATTACTGAATATATGAGTGCGGGTAACGAATATATGAATGTTAAAAAAGTATATTCGGTAAATATTGTTTATTTTGATTTAGGACAAGGTCACGATTATGTGTATCATGGTAAAACAGAATTCATAGGATTACATAATCACGATGTGTTGCGATTATCGGAAAAGCAAAAGAATGCTATGCCTCACACTAAGGTTGCTGATATTTTTCCCGAATACTATGTATTAAAAGTGAACGATTTTAATGGCATTGCAAAAGATAGCCTTGATGAATGGGTGTATGTGTTAAAAAATTCGATTGTTGAAGACAATTTTAAAGCCAAAGGACTTGATAAGGTTAAAGAGATTTTGATTTACGAAATGATGTCGGATACTGATAAAGCAAACTATCAAGCGTATATGGGGAATATGTCGAATGCAAAAAGCACTATTTTTACAGCAAAACTTGAAGGCAGATTGGAGGGTGTACATTTGATTTGTTTAAAAGCTTTGCGAAAAAGAATGGACATACAAGCAATTTCGGATATAACAGATTTATCGGTTGAAACGATTCAACAAATCAAACAATTGCTTGATACTTTTGGCGATTCGGCTGAAGAGCATTTAGAGGAAATGTAAAAGACATAAAAAGAGGCTATCACTATTTTAACAAATTATGTCAGCCTCTTAAAATAAGTTATGAAACTTATTATTTAGTTAAAAGGAAAATCCACCATGCGGTGCTAAGTAAACTTAAAATTCCCCACCAAATCGTCATTTTTGAACGAACACGTTTGTAGAAAAAACAAAACATTGCATAAATAAACGATAATGGTATTCCTATTACAAGTGCTATTTTACTATCGGGGAATGTTTGAATAAATATAAAAATTGTTACTGCAAGATATGCAGCAAAAATTAGGAACATAACAAGGTTGCTTTTAACCTTTTTCATCTTTAAAATTGAATAAATTATTGCAAATTTATTGCTGCCTGTGTAAGTTTATTCGTAATTTTTATTAGCTTAGAAGCATCTTTTGCATCTTTACATTCTCCTGCTTTAGTTTGCATTTCTACAGCCTTTTGTGCTGATTCGGTATATTCTGTCAGAATTGATGGATCGGATGGGTTCGATTTATATTTCTTTAATAATTTGATATAACTGTCGGCAAACTCTTCATATTCTGCGAGGAATTGATCACAATCTGATGAACTTGAAGAAACAGATTCGTCGGAAGTTGATGAGCTTGAAGACGATGTCTGTTGGTCTTTTCTAACCGATGAATTTATTTCAAAAGTTTTTACTTTTTCCATATCTTCTTGTTTAGTAGATGCCGAATATGAAAACTCTACCCATTGCATATCGCCAGATTTCATAGTTGTTAGTTCTTTACGACCATCCTGTGCTCCACCAACTCCCATACCTTCTGTTGAACCAAGAATTATCGGAGAACCATCTTCACCTAAAAGACTACCACACAGCTGAAAATATCCTCTTGATTCTAAATCTTTTGCATCAAAGTCGAATTCCTTATCTTTGCGTTTAAGTTGAACTTTAATTTTATAATCTGCATATTCACCCTCTTCTTTAACAAGTTTATAGGTTCCATCAACTACTTCAAAAAAGTCAGACAAGTCGCCTTTAATTTCGGTTGATTTTGGCTTAAGACTATACTCCTTTTTACCACCACTACATGATGTGGCAATTAAAAACAATCCACATAATGTGGCAAATGCAATTGATTTTAAAATAGTTTTTTTCATAACAGTTAGGTTTAAAATATTTATTAAAGATTTGATTTAACGATAGTTATTTTTGTTTTTGTTTTTGTGAACGAGTGAACGAGTATGTTTAATCAGTAGTTTAGTTATTGTCCGAGTAAAATAGTTTTAATTTGCTCAACAGTTTCAGCATTCTTTAACTGTGCTTCCAATTCAGTGGTGTCTTGATTAAAGAGGGTGATTGTTTTATTAGATATTAAAACTAATTCCGTTGATTTAGTTGTCCTATCATTGAGACTATTATTTTTTTCAACAATATAAGCGTACATTTCACTATATAATTGTGTGTATTTTTTGAACAACACTTTCTTTTTAGATTGCTTATTTAATTCATTTAATTTTATATTACAATTTTGTAAAATAATTTTATTCGTGAATAGAGTTTTATTTTTTTCATAATCAATTTTACTTGGATTAATATTAGCTAAAAATTCATCTTTGGATGGTCTTTTAGCATACATTAATACATTGCTGATAGCTTTGAAATATTTCAATTGACTTAATGCTATATCTCTTTCATCTTCATTATTTAATGATCTGGTTCCTCCTTCTTCATCAATTATACAATAATTACAAGTTTGTGATTTATAAGAATTGTTTTTAGGATGACAAGTAGGATAAGCAAACCCAGTTGAAGGATATTGATTAACACGTGGAGTATAGTGTTCCCAAAAGTAAGTAGATAATTTAGCTAATGAATCATACTCTGATTTTTCAAAATTCTTATAAAAATCTGTTTGCCCATTTTTTGATTTTTCAATTTCTTGTATTTTTTGTTTACACAAATTTATTTTTGCTTCAACAAGTTGAATATCCGATTTACAAAAACCAATTAAAGGAATATTGTTAAGTTTGCTTAATGCATTTGAATATTCCTCATTTTTTATAGAATTATCAGCTTCTTTGAGAAATCCTCCGTAATAATTATTTCCAGAAAGTTCAGCACATTTTGTTGAATTAATTTCACAACCGCCTTTAAACCCCTCTTTAAAAGATAAGTCACCACCAATATATTCATATAAAAAATAATCAACGCTAAATAGTTTAGGGAAATACTCTTTTATGTTATTTGTAGCAGAACATTTTTCATCTCCACATAAAGTATCAATTGTTAAACCTGCGTTTTGTCTTTCTATGGCTGTCATTGTTTTGGCTTTTATATAATTATCATAATCTTTTTGATATTTAGCGGAACCTTCTTCTAAAGCGCCAGAATTACCTCTTGCAATAAATTCATACAAAGTATTATCTTTATATATTAACTCTTTATTTTTCCCCCAAGCCATATCGTTAATAATCCATGTTCCTATACAAAAACTGTTATTATCATAATTACCAGTTGTTTTGAAATTTGCAAATTCATCATTTATGCTTACAGCTCCTATTAGATAGCCATTTTTGAAGTTCATATTTATTGTCATAGTCTTCATAGGTCCAAATTCTTCCCATTTGTACTGTCCATTTTGATAATATTTTTTTCTAGTTTTGTAAGACCTAACCTCTTTCCAATTTCCGTCAGCATATCCATTTTTGTAATTGGAAACTAATGAAACTGTACCTGTGTAATATGGATTATCACTGCCGAAATCATTCATTGTAATTGTGTAAGACCAAGTACCGTGTTTGAGACCTTTTTCAAAATTACCATTTATAGTTTGTACATATCCTTGATAATTACTTTTACCATTGAATGTGTATTTGAAAGCACCTTGCTTTAAATAATCATGAGTTGTTGGGTCTTCGTAAAATGTGTAAACAGCAGTTCCATTTTGTGTTTTACCATCATTAAAAGCTCCATTAAATGTTTTTAATGTTTGACAATATGCAGTTACAGCAAGTATTGTCATTAATATTGTAAATATTTTTCTCATATTTTCTGTTTTTTCAGATAAATCAATTCGATTACTTATAGTCCTAATTTCCCTTTATAATAATCCGTTTTTATTTCACCACATTGGCTTTGAGTTTCAAAAAGTTTAGTACTAAGTTTCACTAGTTTATTGTGTTTTTCTTCATTCGGCTCAAGGTCTAAAATTTGAATTAAGGTAGATTGAGCTATGCCCAATTGAGTGTAAAGTTGTTCCAATTTTGTTTCCATAATAATTTGTTTTTCGTGAGTAATTTTATTATCCGTTAATTTTCAAAATCAAATATATAATTAAAACACCATAATGACAAATATGTCATTAATAAATTGCTTTTAATATGTTCTTTTTGTTGTGTTAAAGTTGTAACAATGGCACAAGTAAAAGACAAAGTCCTTTTGGAGAACATTGCCAACCGCATTAAAGAATTGCGATTGGCAAAAGGAATCACCCAAGAGGTTTTTTATAACGATACCAATATTCATATTGCACGTATTGAACGAGGTGATTTGAATATTTCGGTAAGCACTCTCAATGCTGTTTGTGCGTATCTTGAAACGAATCTTTCCGATTTTTTCAAAACGATGTAATTTCAATATCGTCATTTTGTCTTTTCTTAAAACTTTACAATATTACCGACTTAAAAACCTTAAAACAAGAATCATATAATTCAAATAGTTCATTTCGTTCATTAGGTTAATTTAAAAGTTACAGACTTAGAAGTTACAAGTACTATTTACATTCTTTTCACTCAATTCATTCAGACAGTTCAATTCATTCATTTCGTTCATTTCAAAAAACACATTTGGAATGGTTGTATATTTGAACCCGAAAAGAATAATTCTATGATTTCAAAAATTATAAAACTAGATATTGAACAGGTTTTGAAACGAGAGATTCGCTATCCTGCTGATTGTGAAGTATTGGAACTCGACATTAAACATACGTGTAATGAAACGGTAAGTGCATCGACATTAAAACGTTTGTTTGGTATGATAAAGGGCAACTTTGAGCCTAGACTCTACACGCTTGATGTTATTTCAAAATATCTTGGTCACAAAAATTGGGACGATTACCTTGAAATACTAGCAAAAAAAGAAGCTAGCGAATTTATTACTATTGAAGAATTGTCAATAGATATGTTATCGGTTGGCGATGCTTATGAGTTTGGTTACGAACCTTTACGTAGAATAGGTTTCACGGTTATTGGCGAAAGGAAATGCAAAATTCTTTTTGCTGAAAACAGTAAATTACAAGCAGATGATATTGTTCGTATTTCGTTGATTGCACAACATTATCCGCTGTTTATTTCGGAGGTAGAACGAGAGAAGAAACAGTTAGGAGCATATACCGCAGGTAAGGTAAGCGGGATAACGTATATCAAAAAGATAGAATAATAAAAGCCATACCCGAAAGTCCATAATTTATAAACATTCTCTACTTTTTTTCTGTTACAAAACTATATATTTGTGACTCAGAATAGAATGCTTTTATGACAATTGATAACGATATTTCAGATTTTATAACTCCCCGTTCCGAAGAACAATCGTTTCCTTCTGAATTATTTTATGAATCAGATAAAACAGTTATTGAAAAGATTCGGATTCATGGCAAATGGCATCTTATTAAAAGAATTGCTAAAGATTATGAATTTTCGCCACAGCATCGAACTTCTTTAGAACGAGAATTTGAGATTGGATTCCATCTCGACCACAGTAATATTGTTAGATATATTGATAAAAAATATAATGATAACGGTGTTCCTTATTTAATTCTTGAATATATTGATGGTTGTACATTACGAGATTTGATGCTCAAACCGCAAGGTTTGAATGATTTTGAATTTGCAAAATGTTTCAAAACAATTCTCGAAACACTTATCTATCTGCACAAACATCAAATTTATCATTTAGATATAAAGCCCGAAAACATAGTCATAACCCATAAAGAACATAATGTAAAACTTATTGATTTCGGCTTTGCCGAAAGCGATAGCTTTGGACAGCCGTTAGGCTGTTCTTTACATTATAAAGCTCCCGAATTTAATGGTGATGTTTCTTTAATAAGTGGTAAAACAGATATGTATTCGTTTGCTCTTTCGATGAAAGAATTGTATGAAACGGCTTTAGTTTCCATGCCACGAAAGTATAAAACGGTTATTTCAAAGTCGCTTAATAATGATGCTTCAAAAAGAATTGATGCAGAAAAGGCTTTAGAAATTATTACTATAAAGTCTGAAGTAAGGTTATGGTTATTAATTTTACCACTATTCTTGATTTTAGTATTCTTCGTTTTTAACAAGCAAACACAAACATCCGAAATTAAACCAATAATAAAAGCAAATCAATTAGCACCAATTTCCTTATTATCGAATAGCAGCTCGAAACAGGGTAAAGAAGAAAATACTACAAATAAGGGAATGGGATTTTCTGTCGTGCAGTCGGAAAAAGAATGGAGAGAATCTTTTGATCGTATCATAAAAGAAGGCAATAAAAATATTACGGTTAGTTATTCAGACGTTGATTCGGCAAAATGCATATCGGTTGGTAAAATTCTTTTGAGCTTGTACGCAAACGAAAAACAATCCTTAAAGAAATGGGATAGATTGAAATTGAAAAACAGATTGCATGATTCGTTATATTCAGAATTTCAAACGTATCAAAAGAAGTGGAATATTGGTACAGCAACATTTGTCTATTATTCCGATTTGTGGTCTAAAAGTATCAATCTAGCCGAAGACAGTATCAATAAAGATATTTTTGGACAAACCCAATAAGCATAATCGTATCAATTAAGTGACTGGTGTGTCGGCAAGATTGCAACTCTTTTACAAGCTGGCTTGTGTATCGGCTTGTGTGGCTTGGAAATGTGTTGCAATGTGTGTTGGGGTTGTGAAATGAAGATTGTTCTTTTGTTATCAAGTTCGTAGTTATCTATCACTGACTGTGGTTTTTTATTCTGGCACATAACGACCGGCTGGATGAAAAAGAAGCCGAAAAGCGAGCGACATTTTATCGCCCGAAAACACCGCCGAAACGGGAGCGGTAGCTCCAATTTTAGAGGTGTTCGGCTTTTTTTTATGCCAGCTTGTTAGCGGTTCGGTGTTCTTTATCATCTTCAAATCTTGTCAAATAATTAATTGAGTAATACTCTTTTTTGTTTTTGTTATCACCTGCGAAAAGTTATCAAGGTGCGAGGGGAAAAGGGCAAGGTGTTTTGCAAAATTGCTTTGTGCTGTTGGCTTTGTGTGTTTTGCAAAAGTACTTGACCTTGTGTGTTAGCTTGTGAGAAGGTTGTCTGCCATTATTTTATAAAGTGCTTAGGCTTTTTGATAAATCCCTATCATTGTTTGATGAATTGCTTCGCCTTATTGATAAGTCCCTCTCGTTTATTGATAAAGTGCTTTGACATATTGATATGTTCCTTTCGTCTTTTGATAAATGCCTTTGACTTATTGTTAAGTTCCTATCGTTATTTGATAAAACCCTCTCGCTTTTCGAAAGGGTACTGAGGCATATTTATAAAACTAAATTATGAACGAATTAAACTATTTTACAACTAATATTTTAGAGGTTACATAATCATTTGTAATTATTTTTACCTCATATATTCCAGTTGAGAAACCAACAAGAGAGATACTTTCTTTATTCAATACTCTTTTACTTAAGACCAATATTCCATTCATATTATATATTTCAACTTTTGCAAAATCAACATTGAGTAATATAACATTTGAAGTTGCTGGATTAGGATACAATACTATTGATTTATTTGTATTTGGAATTTGAGGTAACGATGTTGATACTGCTGTATTTTCTTCTATATTCGTAAAGTTATCAAAAGCACTTACATTACTGTATGCACTTTCTGTTCCTTTGGGAATTATAATTTTACAAATAGTTTTGTCAATTCCATTAAAAGCTGTAGAGACAATGGTTAAATCTTCAGTCGAACTATTAGTAAAAGTAATAGATGTAAGATTTGAACACTCAGACAAGGCTCCATCTTCAATTGCAGTTAAGGTTGTTGGTAAAACAACAGATTCTAAACTTACTTTATTTTTAAACGCTGATTTTGGAAGTGTATTAGCTGGAAAAATCATTAACGATTTTAATAATGAAGAATCTAGTTCACCCTCATAAGCAACAATAGTAACAGCACTTAAATCAATATTTTTGATATACGGTAAACTATCACGAATAAAGTAGATATCACGAACATCGATTGTTCCAGTTAAGGTTAAACTGTTTAATGTATGTCTATCTGTTTCTGGAATATTTATAGATAACTGACCAGCAGTTGTTGCTATTGTTTTTATAGTATCAAATGGGATTTCAATAATATTAACAAAATTTTGCCATTGGTTAGCTGCTTGATAGGCTGATTTTGCACCTATTGGAACATATAAAGTACATTGCGAGAAGAAATTGTTATCATTGCCAAAAACATTTTGTGAACCATTTAAATCAACTGGTGTTTTATTATTTGAATATATAGATGTTAGAAAATGACAACTAAAAAAAACTTCATTACCATAAATTGATACTGACGAAGGAATAGTAATTGAAGTTAATCCAGACCAATTGAAAGCCCATTGTTTTAACGTTGTAATGGAATTAGGTAGGATAATAAAATTTGTTGTATATGTAGAAAATGCACTTAATTCAATTATAGTAACAGTATTTGGTATTTTATATGGCAAAGGTTTCCCTGTGGGATAGTATATCAAAACAGTTTGTGTTTTATTAAAAAGTACACCGTCTGAACTGGAATATTTTTGATTTTTTGCATCTACATTAATATTTCCACAACCTCCCATTGCTGATTCACCTATTGAATCAATAGAAGCAGGTACATTGATTGATTTTAAAGAACATTTCAAAAAAGCACAAAAACCTATTGTAGTTGAAGAAATTGGCAAAACTATTTTGGTTAAACTTTGTTTTCCGTTACATTTATTATCACAAAATGCAAACCGAGGGATTCCATCTAAAGGATAACTAGATGTATACATATCGGTTCCATTATTGCCGTGATATGCAGTAATTGTAACAATACTTAAATCAACAACAGATAAAATAGGCATACTATCTCGCATAGTTTTAAAATCACGAACATCTATGGTACCTGTTAGCATAAGTTTAGTTAATGTGTTTAAGAGCTTTTTTGAAATATTACAAGCCAAACTACCAGGTGTATTTACTTCAACTGAAATTGAATCAGTATTGTTTATTTGTTTAACCGTAATTATTTGAGGAGATATATTTGCAGCAGTTAACGTAATTAATGCAGTACGTTCATTTGAGGTATTGTTTGAATCGACTCTAATTTCTAGAATTCCATTGCCATTTCCTGTTGCTTTATTAATAGTAAGCCATGATTGATTTGAGCTTGTAGTCCAATTGACATTTGATATAATCGTTACGCTATTACTATCGGTTGATTTCGAAAAATAAAGAGTATTAGTTGAAAGGTTGAATCCATTTATTACAGTAATTATTGTATTTGCTTGGACTAAAGTATCGAGTACTGATTTACATGTAATTGTAAGCGTTCCTTCCTTTTTAGCTATTACTAATCCATTTGTTACTGTCGCTATTGTTGTATCTGAAGAACTCCATATTATACTATTATCTGTTACATTAACGGGTAAAAAGGTTGCCAATATTTGGACTGAATCTCCGATAAATAGAGATTTTGTTGTGAGCGACACGTCAATGTTTGATGGAAAAACAGACCCTTGTTGAATAATTGATATTGTTTTAATTATTGTATCTGCTGTAACAGATAGTGTTGCGGTACGTGTTGTTGTTGTTGTATTTTCTAGTGCGGTTAAAAATATAGTATCAGTTGAAATTCCATTTGTTTTATTTAATTCTAACCAAGGTTGATTTGAGGCTATAGACCAACTACTATTAGAAATTATATATACTGATTGGGGGTTACTTTTGCTTGTAAATTGTATTTGATCTAACGAAAGATTCAAATAAGAATGGAGTGCAGGCATTTCTATAATATTTGGAAATGAATTCCAAATATTAACTAATTGATATTGATATGTTAATCCTGCAGTAATATGTAATACACATTGTGATTTTTTTATACCATAAAAGATTTCGCTTGAAGTTATTAGTTTTGGTACAAATTCCGAATAAATAAAAATATTTTGCAAACCACTACACATTCTAAATGCACTGTCGCTTATTGCAACACAATTTATAGGTAACTTTATAGAAGACAAAGAATCTTTTCCAACATTTGTATATGGATTAAAAAAAGCACATGCAGGAATTGTATTTGAAGGGTATGTGTAATTATATGAAAAATTAGTTCCATTTGTCCCAGTATATTTAATGATATTGGATCCAGTAATATCAATTTCTTTTAATAAAGGCATACTGTCTCTAATTATAACAAAGTCGCGAACATCAATATTGCCTGTTATTGTAAGATTAGTTATAGTATTTCTTTCTATAGAACTAAGCTTTGGCAATAGTCCACCAGCAGTATCAACATTTACTGTTTTTGATATTTGTGCTTGCAATATTATTGAAAAGCAAAAGCAATAAGAAATAAGTAAAAGTTTTTTCATATTCATTCGATTTATCTGTTTTAATTCTATTTTTTTATATTACAAAGTTATCAAATTACACAAACCAATCACAAAGTGAGTGCGGAGGAAAGAAAAGCAATTGTTTGACAGCCGAAGTATCGCCCGTGGGTTGGGGCTGGCAAAGTATTGCTTTTGTGTGTTGGGGTCGTTGCATTATTTTTTGTTATCAAGTTTGTAGTTCGTTATCACATTGCTTTTTTACACTGACCGCTAACGACCGGCTGGATGAAAAAGAAGCCGAAAAGCGAGCGACTTGTTATCGCCCGAAAACACCGCTGAAACGGGGGTGGAAGCTCCCGTTTTGCAGGTATTCGGCTTTTTTTTATGCCAGCTTGTTAGCGGTTCGGTGTTTATTATCATATCCAAATGTAGGGAATTTATTTAATCGGCAATGGGGTTTATTAATTTGTTTCCAAGATGTGAGAGTTTATCAAGGTGCGGTTGGGTGTGTCGGGTAGGCAGGCTCTTTTACTACCTTTGGATTGCAGGGTTAGCCTTGTGTGGGTAGTAAATGTGCCTGACTGCGAAGGGTCGGAAGCGATGGGGAGCAGTGACGTTGCATTTGTAATGTTTTAGGCACTTATCTGCTTACAAAGGCTTGCCATGTTGTTGCAAACGTATCTAGGGTAGTTACATAAGGTATCTAGTTAAGGTGGAACGCAATCGAGAAGACCGCGAATGGTATCGACGAAATGCGGAACGCAATCTAGGAACGAGCGGATGCAATCTAGGTATCAAACAATAGGTATCTAACATAGAGCGGACGCAATCTAGAGGTTCGCAATTGGTTCTCTTGAACGAAGGGCTTCGTCTCCCAGACGAAAACCTTGAATCTAAGGCTTCGCACCTTGTATCTAGATGTTCGCATCTCGAATCGTTGAAGGGTTTTCCTGTTCTCTTAGCTTCCCATCTCGAATCGATGAAACAAAACCTCGTATCTAGATGTCCGCAATTATAATATTTGATATAACATACACAATATAGGGATAAAACATAGCGTTTCTCGTGTAGTAACAAAGATGTTATTTTCTATGTTACCGAAAACAGAATATTTAGGAAGTCTTTTTTTAGTATTAATCAACACTTAAAACCTTAACAACTATGGACGCAATTCAAAAAAGTAAGCTAAACATGGGTATGGCAACTCGTGATTATTTGTTGCCAAACACTACAATCACAACTGCATTGCCAAATTTTACGGCAAATTATACCAGTTTTACAAACACTATTACGCAAATTCAAGCAATTGCTGAATTGCAAGATTTTGAGAAAACGGGTATCTCTGATAGTAAAGGACAACAAAAGGCTACACTTTGTAGTTTATCGGCTGACTATTCACGTAAATTGGTTGCCTTTGCTACGTTTACCAATAATCCTGTATTATTGAAGGAAATTAAAATCAGCGAATCGGAACTAAAACGACTTGCTGATACTGACCTAAAAACGAAAGCACAAGAACTGTATGATCGTGCTCAAACGAATGTTTCTGCTCTTTCTACTTATGGAATTACGGCAGCAACACAAACTACGTTGCAAACCGCTATAACTGCTTTTAATGCTTCGATACCAAAACCAAGATTGGGAATTGACGAAAAGAAACAAGCTACACAACAGTTAACTGTACTTTTTAAAACCTTTGATACTGTATTGACTAATATTGATTTGGCAATTGATATTGTAAAACTTACGCAAGTGAATTTCTACAATGGATATAAAACTGCCCGTAAGATTATTGTAACAGGCTCAAGTTCTTTATCGGTTAAAGGTTTGGTAACTGATGCTGAAACAGGAGAACCAGTAAAAGGTGTAACAGTTTCGTTTGCCTTAGATGATGGAACTCAGATGATGGCAAAAGCTGGTAAAGCATCAAGTCCAACAACTGTTCTAACTAAAAAGACTGCTGAAAAAGGTGGATTACAAGTTAAATCGTTGCCCTCAGGAACATATATTGTTACAATAAAAAAAGTAGGATTTGCCGACCAAGTTGTTACAATTAGCGTAAATGATGGCGAAATGACGGTATTGAATGTGAGTATTTCAAAGAGCTAATTATTTAAAAACGATTATTAAGAAAAATGCCCTGCAAGTTTTGGTTTGCAGGGCATTTTTTATTTGATTTGTTGAATTTCTTCTTTTGTGAGACCAGTATATTTAATTATTTTTTCTAATGGTTCATTGTCAATTTGCATTTGTTTTGCTATTGCAAATGCTTTTTTATTTTCACCTTCAATAACACCTTCAATTTTCCCCTCTTCTTTTGCCGTATCCATTGAGTTTTTTATGTCACGGAACACATTTAAACTTTCTTCGTAGTTACGAACTTGGTCAGTTGTAAACCTTGCTATTTCGGCAGTTTCGAATACTTTTTCAAATATTTGTTCACGTAATTTATCGGGAACCCGTTCCAGTTTTGCTAAGTTGCGTAATACAAACAACCATTTTTCGAATCTTGTTTCAATTTCCTCAATGGTTTTATTGAATTTTGGCATTTCGAGATAGATAAATGTTAGTTTATCGTAGAATACCTTTTTGGTGTCAATATCGGTAAGTTTTACATCGTAGCGGTATTTTTGCGTTTCGCTTTTATCTTCATCGAAAACAAAATCGAGGATTGCAATTACATAAACGGCTTTTAATGAAAAATCCCATTCGTTTTTAACTGCTTGTTCGCGAATTGGTAGGGTAGAATAATAAAGGGTGCGTTCTTTAAAGAACTTTTGTTTTGTTTTTTGTAGCTCAACAATGAATTTTTCGCCACGTTCGTTTTCGCAATATAAATCGAATACGGCTTTGCGGTCGCTTAATGTGTAACCAACATATTCTGTTTTGAGGTAGGTTAAATCGGTGATTCGTCCTTGCTCGGCACTTAATAATTCGTTCAGAAAATCGAGCAACAAATCTTTATTCAATTCCTCACCAAAAAGTTTCTTGAAACCGTAGTCGGTGAAAGGATTTATGTATTTTTCTATAAATTCTGCCATGGTGTTATTATTTTAGACAAAGATATGATATTTTAGAAATGTAAAACGATTTTAAAAGGTAGTTGTTTTCTTCAATACTTTTTGCTTCAACACTAATTTGCTTACTCCATTAGATGTATAAGCGTAATTGTACCACCAAGCCGATAGATTTTTAGAGATTAGGTGTTTTCGCAGTTTGTAGGTTTTGTAATGCTGCATTATTCCCAAATACGAGTTCAAGCTACTCAAAAACATATTTTGTTCTTCTTTATTTGGCTTATGGTCTCTTGCGATTTTGTTTTGTTTTTCAATGGCAGTGTAGAAATTGCCTTTAGTGCGATTGGCAATATATATCCGATTGGGTTTTATAACAGCACCTAGGTATTGAACCCCTCGACTGTAATGTTGCAAATATATTTTATGTGGATGCAAGGTTAGTTTTAAAGTAGAAAGTAGAAAGTTTGAAAGCAATGGAATGATTGATTGCAGATATTCTTTGTTGTGATGCACCAAAACAAAATCATCGACATAGCGTCCGTAGTATCGTATTCCATGTTCACGCTTTACCCAATGGTCGAACTGGTTCATGTAAATATTGCCAAACAATTGCGATGTTAGGTTGCCAATTGGCAAACCGCAATCGGGTTTTGCATGGAAAAGACTTTTGGTTGGTGGTAATCCCGCCCAATCGCTTTTTCGACCTTTGACGATGCAGTTTTGACGTGGGTCGTTGAAAATGGTTTTCTCAATCAGATATAACACAAGTGGTAAATCGAAATTGATGCGATTCTTTTGTTTAAGCAATTCCGCCTTTATTTTATCATAGAGCAATGTTTTGTTCATTGCCATAAAGTAACCTTGTATATCGAGTTTAAGGATATAGCAGTCTTTGCTGTAGTTTTGCGAACATGAACGGATAAAATGGTCTATTCTTTTTATGCCGTAATGCGTTCCTTTACCTGTGCGGCAACTGTAACTATCGTTAATGAATTGTTTTTCGAAAACGGGCGAAATGTAATTGAATAATAAATGATGTACAACCCTGTCTTTAAAATCGGCTGCAAATATTTCACGTTTCACCGGCTTATTTACCACAAAACAAATGCTTGGTTTTGGTTTATATCGTTGCTCTACTATTTCATCGCATAAGGCAAACAAGTTTGCTTCAAAGTGTTTTTCAAAAGCAAGTTGATTGATGGTGTTGCGTTTGTTTTTGCGTGCATCGAAATAGGCTTGAAATAAATCGAGGGTAAGTTTTTCTTTGTCGGTGACATCGAATAATGTTTGTTGTTGCATAGTATCATTTTAAAAAAAGGTGACACCTTTTTGAAAGGTGTCACCTTGGGGCTGTTTTCCTTTAAGTCCCTTAGGCTCCGAACTGAAAAACCTAAACTCTTGTTGTTATTGTTCCTGTTTAGGTTGTTGTTATTGTAGTTCAAGTTCCTGTTGTAGGCGTTTGTTGTTGAGTTCTCGGAAGAACTCCACCAGTTACCGTTGTTACCAATATTGTTGAATGTTCCATTATTGTTACGGTTGCCTCCAGGAAGAGCTGTAAAAGTAACCGCTCTGTTTGTTGTACTGCCATTTTCAGGCGGTGCAATCTTTTATAGCTAATGCAAACCAACTCAGTTAAAAGTTTGTAAAGTGAAAGAAAAGCCTTTTCCTTTATAAACGTTATGAACTTTTTACTTTATAAACTCTCTGGTATTTACTGCACCAGCGGGTTACCGGATTTAAAACGCACGCTCGTCTATGCCGTAGCACACACGACTCTGGCGGAAAACAGATTTAGTTTGTAAAGTTTGTAAAGTTCAAAGTTCATAAAGTAGAAATACAAGCCTTTTTACTTTATAAACTTTATAAACTCTTTATAAGACCTGAGAGTATTTTAGATATTTCTTCTGAGAGTAAAAAAAGGATGTTGAACTCACTTTCTGAAATTTTATTCAATTCTTTTGCCAAATAAAGCATGGAGCGAACTTCGCCACACGAGCCTTTTGCAATGAATAAGAATTGCCTAAATTCATTATTGCTCTTACGTTCATACCCTTCGGCAATATTGTTCATAATTGAAACTGAGGCTCGCTGTATCTGGTCTTTAAACCCATAGTCTTTGGTTTCTGTAAACAAACTATAAACCCGTAAAGTTAAATCCTTTGCTTTCTGCCAAGCAATAATATCTTCAAACCTATCAATCTTCATTCTTTCAACTTTATGAACTTTATGAACTTTTAACTGATTTTTGCCATCCATTCAATTGTTTCGACACATTTTCGACCGTTTCATTTATCTTCACAAACTTCTCCAAGTTTATTTGTTTCATGTCTTTCATTAGCCGTATTAACAGCCGTATTACTTCTATTTGCTCGCGTGCTGTTTGCAACACTTCGGCTTTGTCGGTACGGCTATTTGCTCTATAAATAAGGGTGAGCAAATCTATTGTTTCTTTCTTTAAACTCTCGCCCACGGTATATTTATATTCCTTGCCAAAATCTTTGGTAAAAGCAAAGATTCCCAAAAGCAAATCGTAGGTTGCTTTATAAACTGGTAGTTCGTTGTATTGTGCCATAAATGCAAGTTTGTAAAGTTCAAAGTTTGTAAAGTAGAAAGTGTAAAAGAAATGGGCTGTCTTCCTTTATGAACTTTCAACTTTACAAACTTTATGAACTTTTTCCATTTTCGACCGCTTCGCGGAAATTATCAAATAAATCAAATAGTCAAATAATCAATTAATCCCTTAGGCTCCGAACTGAAAAACCTAAACTCTTGTAGAAATTGCTCCTGCCTAGGTAGTTGATATCGTAGCGCAAGTACCTGTAGTAGGCGAATGTCGTAGAGTACTCGGAAGAACTCCACCAGTAACCGGTGTAACCAAAAATGCCGAAAGTCCCACTATCGCCACGGTAGCCTCCAGGAAGAGCTGTAAAACCAGTGCTGTTTTGTTTTGCTGGATAATCGGTGTTGCCAATAGCTCCGGTGCCTGTGGAAGAAGTCCAGCCAGTTGAAGATGCAAGCGATTTTGCTATATAATTGCCGGTTGTAGAGCCATCGTAATTGTAACCATTGGCAATAAGGTAGTCGCTCATGGTTGTCCATTCGGCATCGGTGGGTACGTGCCAGCCTGTGGGACTTAGCTTACCAGTGTTTACAGTGTACCAGTTGTAAAGGGCACCGTAGGTGGCTTTGTAGGTAATGTCGTTGTTGTACCAGCAATAAGATGGTGTTGTAAGGGTTTCCCAAGCGGTGGCATCGGTTACGTTTGGTATGGCAGTGCCATCGTTGTAACGGGTGGTTGCAAGGTTTTGTTGAAACCATATTTGGTTGCCTATGCCAATCCATGTATAGGTGTTGCCATCAACATCGGTAATGCCAGTGCCTGTTTTCCCGTGCAGGGTAAATTGAGTTGCAAGTTGGCTGGTTGGTATGGTTGTTACCAGTACTAATTGTTGTAGGGTAAAGCCTGCGGTGGCAAGGTTGGCAACGGTGAAACCAGCTGTGTAGAGTTCGGCGGCTGTGTAGCCAAGGGTTTTAAGGTCGGCGGCTGTAAAACCTGCTGCTTGGAGGTCGGCAATGGTATAACCTGCTGTTTTCAGTTGGGCGGCTGTAAAGCCTGCATTATTTAACTCGGTTGCGGTGAAACCAGCTGCTTTAAGTTCAGCCAAAGTATAACCTGTGTTTTTAAGTTCGGTAGCTGTAAAGCCAGCGGTTTTTAATTCAGAAATAGTAAAGCCTGCGGTTTTTAAATCGGAGGCTAAGAATCCTGCTACTTTTAGTTCGGTAGCTGTATAGCCAGCTGCTTTAAGCTCGGCAATGGTAGAACTTGCTGTTTTAAGTTCGGTGGCTGAGTAGCCTGCTGTTTTAAGTTCGGCAATGGTGAAACCTGCATTTTTAAGTTCTAAAGCTGAGAAGCCAGCTGTTTTAAGGTTTGTGGCAGTTGCTCCTGCTGCTTTCAGTTCGGAGGCAGTAATGCCAGCGTTTTTTAGGGCTGTAAAATTGGTGGTTGTGGAAATGATGTAGGTAAGCAATGCTAAGTATTTGTTGTCGGTATAGGTTTTGGTAACGGCAAGTTTTTCTTCAATTTTTGAAGAAGTGTATGTTTTGGTGGTAAGGGCTTGGGTATCGTCGAAGGCAACGGCAGGGTCGCCTGCATCGCCTTTTGCTCCTTTAAGGGAAGCGAGGTAATCCGATTCGGTTTTAGTTTCGTTTCCGGCAATGGCTTTCCATAGGTCGTAAGCTGATTTGCCGTTTATGCCGTCTTTGCCATCGATTCCGTCTTTCCCGTCAATACCATTTTTACCGTCATTGCCATTTACACCTGCAATGCCTTGTGTTCCTTGGTTGCCTTTTAGTGAAGTGAGAAAATCGGATTCGGTTTTTGTTTCGTTGCCTGCAATGGCTTTCCATAGGTCGTATGCCGATTTACCGTTTACACCGTCTTTTCCATCAATTCCATTTTTACCGTCATTGCCATTTACACCTGCAATGCCTTGTGTTCCTTGGCTTCCTTTAAGCGAGGTGAGGAAGTCGGCTTCGGTTTTTGTTTCGTTGCCTGCAATGGTTTTCCATTGGTCGTAAGCTGATTTGCCATTTACGCCGTCTTTTCCATCAATTCCATTTGTACCGTTACTACCATTTGTCCCTGCAACGCCTTGTATTCCTTGGCTTCCTTTAAGCGAGGTGAGGAAGTCGGCTTCGGTTTTTGTTTCGTTGCCTGCAATGGCTTTCCATAGTTCGTATGCCGATTTGCCGTTTACACCGTCTTTGCCATCAATTCCGTCTTTCCCGTCAATACCATTTTTACCGTCATTGCCATTTACACCTGCAATGCCTTGTGTTCCTTGGTTGCCTTTTAGTGAAGTGAGAAAATCGGCTTCGGTTTTTGTTTCGTTGCCTGCAATGGCTTTCCATTGGTCGTAAGCCGATTTACCGTTTACGCCGTCTTTGCCATCAATTCCGTTTGTTCCGTTATTGCCATTTACGCCTGCAATGCCTTGTAAGCCTTGGTTGCCTTTTATAGAAGTGAGGAAATCGGATTCGGTTTTGGTTTCGTTGCCTGCAATGGCTTTCCATAATTCATAAGCTGATTTACCGTTTATGCCGTCTTTGCCATCAATTCCGTCTTTCCCGTCAATTCCATTTTTACCGTCATTGCCATTTACACCTGCAATGCCTTGTGTTCCTTGGTTGCCCTTTATAGAAGTGAGGAAATCGGCTTCGGTTTTGGTTTCGTTTCCTGCAATGGTTTTCCATAGTTCGTAAGCTGATTTGCCGTTTATGCCATCAATTCCATTATTTCCAGCAATGCCTTGGTCACCTTTTGTTCCTTTAAGGGAAGCGAGAAATGCTATTGTATCGCCTTTGTTTCCAACTTGCAACCACAATTGATAAGCCGATTTGCCATCTGAACCAGTCTTTCCTGCTGTTCCTTGTAATCCAGTTTCACCTTTAATGCCCTGTTCTCCTTGTATTCCTTGCTCACCCTTATCGCCTTTTGGTCCTACAACTATATTGCCTGCTGTTTTTGCATATAAGGCATAAGGCACACTTAACAATTGACTTGCTCCTGTTATTGTATAATTCGTTCCACCTGTTGGGTCGGTTTCTGTTTTAATGAAATAGCTACCTATACTCCAATCAATAGCATCGAAACCAGTACCACCGCCAATTTCAATGCTTACCAATGCGTTTGCATTGGTGGTTGGGGTTTGCGTTTCGGTATATACAACGGTGCCAGTTGCCGAGCCTTGTAGTATGCTTATTTGCATTCCTACTTTTTGGTTTGCTACTAGTTGGTTGCTACTGTTTCGAACTACCGCTTGGTAATTCATTTTTTGAGGTGATTGAGCAAAGGTTACTGTGCTAATTAGTAAATATGCTAGTGTGCTAATTAGGGCGATGCGGAATTTTGTGAATTGTGTTCTCATGTTGATTATTGTTTAATGATTTTGAAGGTTTTTAATTGGTTAGTAGTAATATCGTGAGACGTTGCAGGCAACGTCTGTACAATGGTAACAAAATAGGTTCCAGCAGGTAATTGTTCCATTGGGATAATGGTTTGATTGCCTGATATGGGTTGTTGGTTTATCTGTTTGCCGTTGATGTCGGATAGGGTGTATTGTAGAGACGCAAGATTTTGCGTCTCTACAATTGACGCATCAATTTTCAAGATGACATTTGTTGTTGTGGGATTGGGATATGCTGTATAACTAAGATTTATCCCTTGTTCCTCAATTCCCGAAATAATGGAAATCTCAAAGGGTTGCTGCACTCCTTGCGACAGAGTACCGCCGGAGGCGGTATTTGTTGTGTATACGACTTGTCCAACGCTGTAACTTGTCGAACCTCCGCTTCCAGTTGCATTACCGCCGGAGGCGGTAATGGCTTCTTGTGCCTTGAGCCCAGTTAGCCCAACTGCTAGCAAGAATATGGCACTCAATGCTTGTTTTTTGTATCGCATATTGCTTTGATTATGAGTTGCAAATATAGTATAATTCTGATAGTTATCACCCGCAGAGAACTTTTCACAAAGCGAGTGCGGTGGGAAGAAAAGCAAGTATTTGACAGCCGAAGTGTCGCCCGTGGGTTGGGGCTGGCAAAGTATTGCTTTTGTGTGTCGGGGGCGTTGCATTATTTTTTGTTATCAAGCTTGTAGTTCGTTATCACCGAGCTTTTTTACACTGACCGCTAACGAGTTGCTGGACGTAACGGCTTACGGTTTGCGAAGCGACTTCTTATCGCACGAGACGATGCCCAAAGCGACTGTAGAACTTGCACTTGCAAAGAACCGTAAGCTGTTACTTGCCAGCGTGTTAGCGGTTCGGTGTTCTTTAATCATCATCAAATGTACGGAATTTATTTATTCGGCAATACGGTTTATTAATTTGTTTTCAAGGTGCGAAAATTTATCAAGGTGCGGTTGGGTGTGTCGGGCAGGCAGGCTCTTTTACTACCTTTGGATTGCAGGGTAGCATTGTGTGGGTAGTGAATGTGCCTGACTGCGAAGCGTTGGCGGTGTTGGCGTGCTGGAACTTATCATAACCATTGCTTTTAGTGACTTATCAACGAGTATTAGCCTTGAAATTTGTAACAATTAGTTCCTAGATGAAAGCATACGCAATCGAGAGTATAAACATAAACCTCCTAGGAGTTAGCAATGAGTTCTTAGGAGCAAGCATACGCATCTTAGGCATCATACAATAGGTATCTAGGCATTAGCAATTGGATTCTAAGTATCAAACATACGGTTCTCTTGATAGAGCATCTTCAATCTAGGTGTTAGCATCTCAATACAAGAGTAAAACATCTTCGTACTAGACGTAAGCATCTTTATCTCATGGTTAAACATCTTCGTCTTAAATACAAGCATCTACAATCGAGGGGTCAAACATACGCTATCTAATGGCTGTACAATGGGTCTAAAAAATAATGCTAATTGTTTTGGTTTTATCAAATTTCTTCTTTTAATTTGTTTATCGAATATGAATTACGGCTCTTTTAGAAACATTTTATTAATCAACTTTAAAACTTAAAACCCCTATGGATGCAAATCAAAGAAGTAAGCTTGGAATGGGTATGACCGCTCGCGATTATCTGTTACTTTACTCAACAATTACAGCACCTTTGCCCAATTTTACGGCAAATTTCGCAATCGTACAAACTACGATTCCTCAAATTCAAGCGATTGCAGAAGTGCAAGATTTTCAGAAAACAGGTATTACAGATAATAAGAGTCAGTTAAAAGCTACACTTGGTACTTTGTCGGCAGATAATTCTCGGAAACTGGTTGCTTTTGCGATGTTTACGAATAATGCTGTTTTATTGAAAGAAATTAAAATTAGCGAAACAGAGTTAAAACGCCTTGCCGATGCTGATTTGAAAACTAAGGCACAAGAAATTTACGACCGAGCTCAAACGAATGTTGCTGCACTTGCAACTTATGGCATTACGGCAGCTACTCAAACTACGTTATTGAATGCTATCAACGCATTTAATGCATCGATTCCTAAACCACGATTGGGTATTGATGAGAAGAAACAAGCTACGCAACAATTGGTTGTTTTGTTTAAAACGTTGGATGTTGCTTTTGCAAATATTGATGCAGCAATTGAAATTGTAAGACTTCCGCAACCTAATTTTTATAATGGCTACATTACGGCTCGCAAAATAATTGTTACGGGATCAAATTCTTTATCGGTTAAAGGTTTGATAACTGATGTCGAAACTGGCGAACCAGTAAAAGGTGTAACGGTTACATTTGCTTTAGATGGTGGCACTCAGATGATGGCAAAAGCTGGTAAAGCATCAAGTCTTTCGCCGATTCTTACTAAAAAGACTGCCGAAAAGGGTGGTTTAAATGTTAAATCATTGCCAGCAGGAATATATCATGTTACATTAAAGAAAGCTGGATATGTTGACCAAGTTATTACTATTAACGTAAATGATGGTGAAATGACGGTGTTAAATGTGAGTATTTCAAAGAACTAAACGGTTTAATAATAAAAGGAAGCCCCTGCGAATCACTTTGCAGGGGCTTCCTTTTTTTAGTGAATTAAATTTAAACTATATGTTGTATTAGATTGAATTGAATTTATTTTACATTTGATTTCTATATAGAATACTTCATAAACCTATGAGATAATTTTCAATGACAACAAATATTTAGTAAATTTTAATCACACACATAACCTTTCTAATTTAAAGCAATATGAAAAAAAGTATCATAGCTCTTCTTGTAGGAGCATTTTTCACAGGAAATGCACAACAATTTACTGGTAGTACAACTACAACAGGTGACATTAATCGAACAGGAACTATAACTATCAATCCAGCATCTGGTAGCAATCAGTTAACTCTTAAAAACACAGGATTAAGTCTAATTGCATCACCAAATTCAAGCTATCCAGGAAATAATGTAACACTTTCAACTACATCAATAACGTTTGATCCAGGTGCACCAGTAATATCACCTAGAGCTACCTATGCGTATAATGGAATAACTCTTTTTGGAGGTACAAATTCGGGAACTATACTTAGTTCAGGATTTAATGGTGCCACCAATTCCTTCACACTTGCTGCTTCGGGTGACATTACTACTCTAGGTAATTTCACAATTGGCTCTGCATCGGTTAGTAAATTATTTACTTTAAATGGAAATGCTACTATTGGAACCACTACCGCTCCTAAAATTCTTACATTAAATGGTTCATTAGTAAATACAGGAACAGCTATTTTTGGAACAACAACGATACCTACTGCTGTTACTGTTAATGGAACACTTGGCATTGGAACAACAAATGTAGCTACACTTGCTGCTTACAAACTTGCAGTAAATGGTGGAATCGTTGCTACAGCAATGGATATTAATGGAACCGTACCTGCATCGGATTACGTTTTTGAAAAAGATTATAAATTACGCTCGCTTACCGAGACAGAAGCGTATATAACCGAACATAAACATCTTCCAGAAGTGCCAAGTGCCACAGAGTTTAAAACCAATGGTTATAGTGTGGGCAAGTTTGACGATATTATGCTTAAAAAGGTTGAAGAACTAACCCTTTATATGATAGAGCTGCAAAAGCAAAACGAAATTCTCAAAGCGAAAGTTGAAAGTCTTGAAAAAGTAATTCGTTAATACGGTGTTTTTACATTTATATATAAGATGAATATGAAAAAGATATTAATTACCACCATTGCTCTTTTGCTGCAACTATGCATATTTGGGCAAACACAAAAAAATGACCCAAGGCTACATTCAAAAATACCAGGGGAAAAGGAAGCTTTTTGGAAAGATCAATTTGAGGATATAAAAAACAATGCTGAGTTTGTTTTTGAAGGTGTTGTACAAAGACAGGATATTTATCCACGAACCAACAAAAAAGGAATAGAATTTTGTGCTGGTTCTTATATTATTAAAATTACAAGAGTTTTTAGAGGACATCTAAAGCCTGGTACAGTTGAATTAGTAACGACAATAAGTCCTTATTCTGCAACTTTTGAAATGCCCACACAAAGAAAAACCATTGGCATTGAACCATCGGATTCTGTTTACCTATTTTTTTGTAAGAATGCTAAAAATGATTATCCTTCTGATCCGGAATATAATATAGATCAAGTGTCAAACAAAACGATTGTGACAGATGCGAATACATATGTTCAGTGTATGGAAAAACTTCCAACAATTACATTATTTCGTTCTAGAATTCCTGGAGTTAATACTACATTCGACTTTTATAAATATATATGCACTCTCCCCCATATAGATAAATCTGTTTTGACAAAAGCAGATACTACAATAATGCCCGATACGGAACCTGCTTGGTATTCGAAAACATATACTATGGAACAAGTCGATTCAGCGAGACATGCAGGAGGGTACTCACATAAAAAAAAAGCCCTAGTAAGCCCTAAATCTGGAAATTCACAGACGAATTCAACACTGAAAGCGGGAGTCATTGATGCTGTAAGCACCGATTCGGTGAGTTTAAGAAACGAAGCAATAAAAAAAACTTATGAATTTGCTCGAAAGAAAAGTTTAACTATGTTTGCTGCCGGAAGCCAGTACGAAAAACGTTCGGCAAACAGTTTCAATGCCACCATTGTAAACCAAACAACAACAAACGGGGGCGATGGTACAGCATATTATGAATTTGATGTGCAGGCTACAGTAAATAACCCAAACCTTTATTATTGCTATAGTTCAATCGACATATTATTACCTTCATCGAATTTTAATTTTAGAAAAAATAATGTCGACGATGCTTCAAAAGTTACCGTTACCAGTTATAGCGATGATTATCAAATAGGGGTTAGTCATAATGAAATTTTAGCAACAAATGAATTGAGTCTTTTCCATATGGAAAAATGCAATGATGATATGAGTATAGGAATATATAAAAATCCTAATAGGCATAAAATAAATGGTTCTGAGCTTTTATATCATGTTAAAATAGAGCTAGATGATTGTGGTTCTTCTTTTCAAATAACCAATAATAATGCAGGATTAGAATATGCGGCATATTCTAATTCACAAACTACTATGTATAATTGGATAAGCTATGATACATTTACAGCAACAAATCCAACGGCTTTTACTCTTGGTTGTTCTGCCGTAACAGGTATTGCCATCGACGAACCAGATATTATAGTTACAGCTGGTAATAAAACAATAAACATCGATGCAGGGAGCAGTGTAACCGACTTTTCTCTTTCGATATTACCTTCTGATATTGCCACATACAGCAGTGTTACATGGAGTGTAAATGGAGCAACAAATATTTCTGTAACTCAAGATGTCATTAATAATTTAGCAGCAACAGTTACTGCGACAACATCGGGTAAGGCAACACTTACAGCAACTCTTGTATCAACAAATGGCACAACTTATACCGATAATGTGGTAATTACAGTTCATCCAGTCATTACAAGTATAACTGCTTACACTGGTTTCAATATTGCTAATCTTTCGGCTGGTGATGATCAAATGATAACTATTATAGGCAAAGGTTTTGGTAGTTATGTACAGAACATCTCTTTTGTTTCGTTTACTAGTACCGACGATGGGGGTAAAGCAGCTCTTCCCGATTACGATAATTATGATTATACGCAATGTTCTGGATGTATATGGGCTGACGATCATATTACAATGTTTTTACCAGCTATGGTAACTTCTAAAAATGGAACAGTTATAAGTACAACAAGTATTGGTACAGGAAATGTAAATGTAGGAATTGCAACAAATAATATGAGCAATCCTTATAAACTTGATCATATCAATCATAATTACAATCAAACAGTATTTTCTGGCTATACCGCTGCAAGTGGTACGAAATACAAACTAAAACCACACGATACTGGCGCTAATGTAGGATTGTATTTTAGACTTTATCCCAGTTCCTCCTCATTCACAGCTGCCGAATCGCTAGCTATTGATTTAGCAATGCGAAATTGGAGTTGCAAACTACAACTTAATATAGGCATTGATCCAAATTCAACGAATGTAATAAAAAAAGGCTCTATTGCTGAAGCTATGTTAACACAACCGTTAAACCCGGCAGTATTTCCTGGGTTCAATGATGTATTTTCCAATAATATAACTATAACTATTGATAATACATCAACAACGATATGGAATACAACCTTACCAAATTCAGGCGTAGTGATACCAACCAATTGTAATAGTTATTATTACGATATGCTGCACGAACTTGGACATGCTTTGCAGATAGGACATGTTAATAATCCAGACGATTTAATGTATTTTCAGAGTGATAATAAGACAGATTTAACAAATCCATTGGGCGATAATTATGCCCTTGTTGATGCTCAAACAAGAGTTACAGCAAGCGAAACTAGTCCTCTCTTTTGGTTAACGGCTCCAACAATAGCTATCCCTTGCCCAGCATTACCAGTAATACCAATAATAAAGGGATTTACGGGCTCTGTAATTTCAATAAATGTTATTCAGTTAAATTGGTTGGAGGCAGACCCGACGGCAACCGTAACGATTACCCGCAATGATGGTACAAATACTGTAACCATATTAACAACAACAGGTGCCAGTACTTCATTTATCGATAACGGAGTTACAGTTGGTAAAACATACACGTATACTATCTCTGCAACAGACACATGGGGTACTGTAACAGCAATTGCGGCAGCATCAACAACTCCGCCAGTAATTTCACCAACAAATGAAAGAGAAGAAACCATAACTTGGCCTCCAATTCCGGGAGCTACAGGGTATTTGATAAATCGTTCAACATCGCCTTTAGGTCCATTTTATTTACTGCCTAATGGAACTGTCTCGTCGGGTACAACATCACTTAATGATAATACAGTAAACCCTGGTGAAACATATTATTATAAAGTTATTACAACATTTGTAGCAGGTAGTTCAGTTAGCCAAATTATACAAGCCAATACTTGTATAAATTCTACAGGTGTAGAATCAGTAGCAATCATTCCAGAAGGAACGTATGCAAATGGTACGCTAACTTCAAAACAGGGAATAAAAGTAGTTTCATCTTCTGCAATTTTTTTAAGTGGTGCAACCGTAGCTGCTTCAGCATCACAAACAATTGGATTCGGAGCGGGCTTTTCAGTTAAATCGGGAGCAACTATGACAGCTCATATTGTACCTCTTTGTGGTACAACTAAGTCGGCTCTCGTTGATAATACAACGATAATTAATGGTAAAGAACTGGAAATAGATTCAAAAATAAAAATATATCCCAATCCAACTAAAGGATTACTTACCATACAAATAAAAGACAAATCGTTTGTTTTTGAAATGTATAATTTCATGGACATATTGCTCAAAAAAGATGAAGCGAATAATCAAATACAAATCGATTTAAACAATTTTGTAACAGGGTCGTATTTGTTGAAAATTACTACAGATGATAATTTACAACAAACATTTACTATTTTAAAAGAATAAGAATATAAATGTTAACAATAAAAGGCTTCAAATATAGATTTTTCTATATTTGAAGCCTTTTATTGAACTAAAATGTGATGAATATGGAGTTGAGTGTCGATTTGAGTGTCGATTTGTGTGAAGAGCATTGTATAAGTTCTCAATAAAATCAATGGTTAATTAATAAAGTAAAACTTGGTTATCGACAAGATTTACAAAAGTATTAATCATTGCTTTTATCAAGTTGGAGAGAGCTATCAACAGAACGTGTGCGATAGGAAGAAAAGCAAGTGTTTGACAGCCGAAGTGTCGCCCATGTGTTGGGGCTGACAAACTATTGCTTTTGTGTGTCGGGTTTTGTTGTCTGTTTTTTTGCTATCAACCGTTAGGCTTTTTTACACTGACCGCTAACGAGCTACAGGACGTAACGGCTTACGATTTGCGGAGCGACTTCTTATCGCCCGAGACAATGCCCAAAGCGAATGTAGAATTTGCACTCACAAAGAACCGTAAGCTGTTACTTGCCTGCATGTTAGCGTTTCGGTGTTTTTTAATTATTATCAAATATATTCTTTTTTTTAATTCAAGTTATTCTCTTTTCAATCTATCAGGAAGTCAACTAAAGTAAAAGCGAAACCATCTCTATGGGTAGAAATGTCATCTCGACAACGAGCGGAACCTTCTCGACAGTCGGAAATGCCATCTCAACGATGAGCGGAACCTTCTCGATGGGTGGAAATGTCATCTCAACGACGAGCGGAACCATCTCGACAGGCGGATATGCCATCTCGACGATGAGCGGAACCATCTCGACAGGTGGAAATGCCATCTCGACAATGAGCGGAACCATCTCGATGGGTGGAAATGCCATCTCGACAACGAGCGGAACCTTCTCGACTGGTGGAAATGTCATCTCAAGAGCTTTCAGTCTACATTCAACTGTCCGCCATAACTTCTCGACTTTTCAAAGATCCATATCAAACCTCGTTTTCACCGTCAAAAAGAATCGGTTATTTTCTTTCTCGGATGTTTGACTCTAGCGTTTTTTACACTGAACGCTAACGAGTTGCTGGACGTAACGGCTTACGGTTTGCGGAGCGACTTCTTATCGCCCGAGAAAATGCCCAAAGCGACTGTAGAACTTGCACTCACAAAGAACCGTAAGCTGTTACTTGCCAGCGTGTTAGGCAAAGTAATTTATTTATTATCATTTTAAAATGTAACTTGTCAATGTTTTATTATAAACAAGAATACCATTCTTAAATTTTTCATATTTAATTTCTCCAGTGCCAATGGAAATATAGTGATAATTTATTTCTGCACTATATGAAGTATCCATATAAACATTACATTTAAAATCACCAATTTTAGTTTTTATTATTGTGTCTGTTTTAGTCAATTTGGTGGTTAAATTAAAAGATTTAAATGTTTTACTGTCATAACTTAAAATTTCACTAATCCAACTTTCATCTTTTTTTGCTTTTTTCTTATACATAATTGATGGTTTTGTAGTAAGAGTATCTGTATTTGATATTCCACCAATTGAAATTAGATTTCCTTCACTATCATTATTTATTATAAAAGCATGATCTTTTTTAGCAGAGTAATACTTTTTAAAACCTTTTTGACCATTAATTTGGATTGAATCACCAATTGTTACTGTATAAGTAATCTTTAGGGATTTACCGTTTTCAACTTGAAAATTAGAGTCAATTGTTGTCCAAGAATTTCCAGTTTTAATAGGTATTATCGGGATGTTATTTTGTTGCGATTCATCCTTTTTACATGAAAAAAAAAGTACTATAATTGAAAAAGTAAATAAAAAATAGGTTTTCATCTGTTTAAGTTTTTTATTAAATGGTTTATCTGGTCAATTGTTGTTTTTATTATTTTGCCTAACATGTCTGTATCAGCTATTGCTGATACATCCCATTTATCAGAAGGTAGTTATTGCCTTTTTTATTATATTAATTAGTATCGTATGTTTAGTATTAAATATCATATTATCAATATTTTGCATTCGGTAAAATTCGTTCTTTAGGTCTTTGCTTTATAAAATACATCAATATTTGCTCTTTTGATAAATCAGAAATCTCTTTGCTAATTTTATCACGAGTCTGACGCATAAATCCAACAGCATCAAAATCTTTTATTACATCTTTATTTATCATCTTAACGTATTAATTAAAATCAAATATTCAGACGTTAATTAATTAATAGTAACATTGTTATTGCAATTCTTCTCTTTAAAATATTGTACTCAAAGTTACAAAATAAAACTAAATATCCAAATTATCGAGCGGACTTTTAATTTGGTCAAATCCTTTGGTTGTAATATGTGTGTAAATCTGTGTTGTCTTTGTACTTTCATGACCTAGAAGGCTTTGTATATATCGCAAATCGGTTCCTTGTTCCAAAAGATGAGTAGCAAATGAATGTCGCAAAGTGTGCATCGTTACACGTTTTTTGATTCCAGCTTTGGTAACTGCATCATTCAATATAATATGAATACTTGTTGTAGAATACTGTTTGCCATCGGGACTCTCAAATAAATAATACGCAGGCTTATATTGAGTATAATACTCTCTCAATAAAGGTAATACCTTTTCTGAAAGGACTGTAAATCTATCCTTTTTACCTTTGCCTTGCTCTATCTTTATTTGTTTTCGTTGGGAATCAATATCAGTTAATTTTAAATTTAATAATTCGCTGATTCTTAGTCCCGAAGAATAGGTTAACATCAAAATTGTTTTATGTTTTATATTCACAACCTGTTTCATCAAACTGGCAACTTCATCCATACTTAAAACCGTTGGTAGGGTTCTCTCGATTCTCGGACGGTCAATATAATAGACCTTTCGAGGACTATTCAATACCTTTTCATAATAGAATTTAATAGCATTAATCGACTGATTTTGATATGCCGTTGATACTTTTCGCTCGGTTACCAAATAACGAATAAACGCTACAACCTTCATATCATCAATTGTTGAAATATCATATTGATTATAGTAGTTGATAAACTCCTCAAATGCCGATAAATATGTACGTTGTGTATGTTCGCTATATCGTAATTCAACAAGTTTTTCGCTCATTTCTACAGGACAAGTCCTAAAATTTGGAATGTCGAATGCTGTTATTCGAGGTGTTTTGGTCTTGTCTTGCTCTTCAACTTTAACATTAACAAACATTTGATGAGCCGTTCCAATATCTTTAATTTGCTGAAACAAAATGTCAGAATATGGAATTGTCCACCACTTATTCTTGGCATCCCAACTGTTAAATGGCATCTGTTTAACAGCTTTGGTCAAATCTTTATTAAATCCAAAAATGAGTTTTAGTCGACCGTTAATGGTTTTAATGATAAGCAACTCGTTTTTTTTAACAGTATGCATGATACCTGGCTTTGTTTCTATTTCATATTGTTCATGAATGGTAATTCGTCCAATTCTATCTTTGAAATAATCTTTAAGTAACTCTAAATTAGCCGAATAATTGGGGATAATCCAACGAAATTGAGCATTGTTCCATTGGCTGAATTTTATCGATTGTACAAAATGAACATCAGTATCTTTTTTCGGCATTTTTAACAGAATCTTTCGACCAATTACATCAATGGTAATTTCGTTTCTATTCCAAAGTTGAGTTAATGAATCATTGTTATTTATCTCTGTGGTTGGTATTTGTGGTATTTCAATAGGATTTTCGTCAACTTTTTCGATATCCTTTTTTGTTTCAGGATATTCTACTTCGGGGAAGAGCTTTTTTAAATCGGAAAATGCAGACTTAGTATATGGAATATGCCATGCCTTTTTTGATGCACTCCATTTTGCATCGGGTATTTGCCGTAATAAACTTGCAATTTGTTGATTGAAAGGAAATTCAACCTTAATTCTCGTTATCCCATTATGGACAATTTTCGTTGCCTTCATGCTCGTACAGTACTAAAAAACATAAAAATAAGAACTTGTTTTATCTCTCACTACTTGCTGATAAAAGCCCAAATGGCATTGTATCAGCGACTCGAAAAACAAAAATAATTACATTTTTTGAATTGGCAAACTGTTTTTTATCATAAAAAGGAACATTATTCAATTGTTTGCGGAATGGAAACAATTCATTGTTCATATAGTTATACAAGCTATTGAAAACTATGTGTTTAATAAACTTAAAATGAATATGCAAATCATTTTTTTAGTAAAAAATCTTCAATATTCATCCATTGAATGCCATTTCGAGAGGTTTCAAAGCCTTTATCAAGCGATAAAACCATTTTTGGGAAATGGTCATTAACGGCTTCAAGGGAAGAATATTCTCGGTCTATAACTTTCCCATCAGTTAGTTGTGTGCATACTTGATAATATATTTTGTCTGTCCCTTTTTGAGCAATGAAATCAATTTCTTTTTCTCCAACTTTACCTATTGAAACCGAATATCCACGGGTTAAAAGTTCGAGAAAGACAATGTTTTCGAGTTGACCAGATATAGCTTCGGGTGTATAACCGACTGTAGCATAACGAAAGCCAATATCAGCCATATAATATTTTTCATGTGTTTCAAGTATTCTTCTTCCTTTTACATCAAAACGGCGTACTTGCTCAAGAATCATCGCATTACAACAGTAATGAATGTAATTCAATACCGTATCGACAGAAACCGAGCGATGCTGCGATTTCATAAATAGAGAAATGTTTTTAGCTGTGGTAATATTTCCGCAAGTATCAATGATGTATTTTGTAATTAAATCAAGCATTGCAGAATCACGAATGTTGTACCGAACAACAACATCTTTGAGCAACACCGTACTATAAACCGATTGCAGGTATTGTCTAATAATACTGTCTTCCATTTCCAAATGATGAATGCCAGGGAAGCCTCCATATTTCAAGAACAAATCGAAATTCGATTCTTGATTCTGCGTGACATTTTTTGTTTTCAATAATTGTGTAAATTCGGCATACGAAAGAGTATACATTCTAAATTCAACATATCGACCCGATAAAAGTGTTGCCAACTCTGATGACATAAGTCTAGCGTTTGAACCTGTAATATAAATATCATAGTTTTGCTGTGCCAACAATGAATTTACAGCTTTTTCCCACGATTCGATTTCCTGAATCTCATCAATAAAGACGTAATATTTTGTTTTAGTTGCAACCGATTTTGAACTTATGTATGCATGTAAATCTTTATACGTAAGTATTGAATCAAATTCAAAAAGTTCTTTGTTAATAGAAATGATACTCTCTTCATCAATACCATTTTCTTTAATCAATGCAATTAATTGCTGCATTAATGTGCTTTTGCCACATCGTCTAATTCCTGTTATAGCTTTAATCATTGGTTTTCCAATGAATGGCTTAATCATATTTATGTACGAACTTCTATTTATCATTAGTCTATTGTTTTTACAAATATAGCATTTAATCTTGTATTAGTCGAATAAAAATAATAAATTCGCTTCTGCTCGACTATAAACGATTGTTTTATAATTTTCTTTTTGAAAGATTTTTTAATGCATTAAAAGATAAATACAATCTCATTATAGATAGTGTGTAATAGTCAACAATTAAATATTCGATTAATAAACGTATAAGATTAACAAATACAATATTTTACGCTTTAATTCAATACGGCATTTTTATCAAATTACACGTTTATTGATTCGCTATAAACGCATAACAAACGTTTACTGTAATTTTTATACGGATAAATAAAATAGTATTAAATAATTCATATCAAAGAAACTTACAATATTGATATTCTTACATATACACGTTTATTAGACGCATATTAATTGCCTTACGCCATCTCATTATTAATCATTTTCACAACTTCTTCCATTTGTAATTCTTCAAAATATTTTCGAATAAATTTCAAATCCTCATTATTTTTTAGTAATGTACCTTTTAGTGGATTACGAACTAATTTGTAAATATTTGCGTGATTTTTACTGGTCAGAAAATAAATAAAACGAGCAATTACGGTTTTGTCAACATCTTTAACTTGACAATATTTCATAAGAAAATGAACTGCTAAAACTTGACGAGCCATTGTAAATTATTCAATTTGTTTTTTGTGTTCTTCATTTATAATAACGACATCGGAGTCTTTAATTTTATTTTCTAATGGTGTGTATTTCTGCTTTTCTGAATCAAGAAACTCCAAAAATAGTTCGCAGGTTTTATATTCAGCAAAAGTCCAGATTATATCGTTGTCCGTATATTTATCAAGTAATTGAATTTTTGGTTCATTATCATGTTCAATTTTATGTTTAATTCCATTTTCATCTGTATACGCAGTAATTACAACACTCTTATCATTATAGGAGTAACAAACATTTTATTTGTTTTTTGTGCCTTGAGTTGTATTGAGTTAGTTCCTATGTGTTCGGGTTTCAATTGCATTAAATCGGAAAACCTCAACCCAGTCCAACAACCCAACAAAAAGAAATCACGTACTTTCAATAGTCTTTTATTATTACTCAAATCTAAATTTTCAAGCAATCCTAGTTCTATTTCATTTAAATAGATTGCGGTTGTTTCCTCGCTGAATGATTTAAAACGCTTCGATACATATATTGCATGATAGTCTTCCTGAGCTTCAAACAGTACCGTTTTTAAGAGTTTTATGTGTTTCCCTATAGTATTTACAGAATAGTTTTTCCCCTTTAAAAATTCGATGAAATCATAATAAAAATCTAAGTCTATTTTTTCAAACGGAATCTTTGTTTTAAATTCCTTAAGTAATGATGCTGTTCTTTTATGTCCAAGTATCGTTTTCGGTGCAATAAAACGCCCTGTCTTAGTATTTATCTTATTGGTAAGATGTTTTATATATCGTAATTCATAGTATGTATTAAAATCGTCGACTTTCTGTGGTGCAATATCAGAACGTAATTTTTCTTTTAGTAAATCGCTTAGCTCTTTTGTACTTGGTGAACTGCTGTCGTGTTCATTAAGATAACGATTATATATTTCAGTAATCGTTTTTTTTATGTTTTCTAAACGTAAATTAAATTCAGGGTGTGTTGGGAAATTAATAGACTGCTTTGCTCTCTGAACGTCTTTATTCCAGTACTTTGGGTTTATCTTTATACCAATTGGAAATACAATTTTAAGCTTATCGTAACGAATAACAGCAAAGATTGGAGTTTCATCCTTAGAATTTTGTTGTCGCAAGTTGTAATTTACATTAAACATACACCTTTGTAATTAATTGAATAACAAAGATAAGTAAAGTTTTAATGTGTTGTCGTCGGTGTTGTCGTTTAGTTTTAATTTACCTTTATTTTCCTTACTTCCGCTTAACTTTAAAAATCGTTATTTGTTTGATTTTGTGATAACTTAACTAAGACGGAAATAAGGTAAAATAAGGCTTTTGTAGTCCCAACGGGAATCGAACCCATATCGACAGTTTAGGAAACTGTAGTTCTATCCATTGAACTATGGAACCATTTTGCGATGCAAAGGTATTGAAAAATCGATGAATTGCAACATGCAATTTGTTTAGGCATTTGTCATTTTATACAGCTTGTCGGCTTTACGAATGCGGTCGGGTACTGGCATCGAAAAGCGTTCACCTTTAACTGCTTTGTCAACAATCTTAAGGTCTACACGAATTTCTTCAATGGTCATTTCTATAACACCTGTTGTTGGTCCAGTAATAATAATTTCATCGCCAAGGCTTAGTTCGCCTGTTTCAACAAGGAATTCGGCTACTCCAAGATTTGAAAAATAGTTCATTCCTTTAGCGATATATGCTTTTTTCTTGCTTGCCCCCGAACCATATATTTCGCTCCATTCGCCCAATTTTTGTCCTTGATAATATCCATCCCAAAAACCACGATTGAAAACGGTGGTTAATTTCGTTGTCCATTGTGCAATTTTCTCGGGAGTATAGCTTTTATCGTAATACGACTCAATAGCTTCGCGATAACATGAAGTAACTGTTTTAACATATTCGGCTGCACGTGCTCTACCCTCAATTTTAAAAACCTGTACTCCCGATTCTATTAACTTATCGACAAATCCTATGGTGCAT
>Ga0302286_10000347_pt1 | contig 37765 bp, 32 predicted proteins | sample III_Fen_E2_3_FD_198765 | JGI IMG/M metagenome (GOLD analysis project Ga0302286, IMG submission 198765) | Peat permafrost microbial communities from Stordalen Mire near Abisko, Sweden - III_Fen_E2_3 | ecosystem: Environmental > Terrestrial > Soil > Wetlands > Permafrost | place: Sweden: Abisko...
AATACAACTGATTAATTACAAGCCCCTTCAGGTGAAAATTGTGTTTTTTTTGTTCAGAAATGATGTGGAGTAAGCTATCGGCTTTTGTTTGGAGAAATTTCCTTTTTGTTTCGGAAAGCGTAAAATTTGGCTCCGGATTTATTCCTAAATCAGCTCTACCAGCCAGATAATTCTTGCGTAGGCTAACGCATGATACTCCTGTCCATGCCAGAAATAGTAAAATTAATAATCGTAAAGAAGGAAATATACTTTTGTTTATCATTATACTGTAACTAATTGCTGACTAGCATGTTTTAGCTGCCTATTCTGAACAGCACTGATATATTTTGAGTGTTTTTCAGGATGAATATCTTTTATTGCAATGAGTATTCCTGTTTCAAAAGCATTTCCCAAATTTGGATTGGTAGTTGTTCCAAAAGTAGTTATTCGTTTGGCTAATCTCAAATAGGCACTAATTTGTGGCGGAACACCTGTCTGAAGCGATTTAATGTAGTTGGAAATAACTTTATAGTCGGTTTTTATGTTTTTGCCAGTAATTTTAGTTCCGGCAATTGCCATTACCCGAGGTGAAATCACCGGGTTTCTTGGATTCAGTAAATTAGTTCTGCTTTTAAAGTAATGCGTTAAAAACCAGGTAAGCAAAATACGTGCTGTTGGATTATAATTCTCCGGAATAGTTACTTTTCCATACAAATATCTCACTTCTTCATTCTCAGCGATTATTGCACCAATTCCTTCCCATAGGTAGTTGAGTACCGAAATCGGATTTCCAATTGGATTAGTAGAGCGATATGCTGGATTGATCCATGCTCGCCCCAGTTCAATACTGTAGGGAAGATATTCAGCTTTAAATTTTGTAGAATAGGAGAAGAAATCAGCCATGGCTAGACGGTCAATCTGTTGCAGATAATTTGCGCCAACAGCATAACGGTATCCACCAATAATTTCACGCGTACGAGGATTCCAAACAATTAATTGCCGAAATGCATCTGAACCCATGTCATAATCGTCTAAATCAACAATATCACCAGTTCCACACCCAACAGTCCGTAAAGCTTCTTCACGTAGTCGGCCAACTTCAACAATAATTGACGGAGCATCCGTATTCAAAAAACTATAGATTTCATTATTACTCCGGGAGGTATATTTAATGAACCTGCAAAATTTTAATTCAGTAATTAGTTTTTCTCGGTTAACTGGGTCAATAGTCTTTTCCATTGTTCAATTGTTACGTTTTGTATGTTTTAGTTGTGTTTTCAATTCGTTATCCTACTCGTCCTAAAATAGTTTCATTTCCGTCACAGAATTTTTTAGTTAGCTCAATCAGTTCTGCGGTAGCCTCTTCAATATACTGATGAGATGTTTCAGAATTTCCTTGTACAACAAAAAAACAATCGGTTGTTTCCGGAACAACTAGCGACTTATTGACTTGTCTGACATCCAGATAACACAAAATTTCATCGCTGCTATCGATATACGAATAATGATTGGCCGGAACTTTTTTGGGTTCTGTAGTTCCAAGAGGAACATACTTCTCGTTTCCAGATGTAAACTTCAGGTAAATATTACCTTGAATAGCAGCTAAATCGTGTGCTCCTAAAGCCAGTTTATATTTGATGGAGATGGTATTGTAGATATCAACCAATAAATTAATTCGTGGTATCGAGTGATGTTTGAAAATTGTTTTTAATAAATTTTCAGGAGCTGCAATGTTTTTTCGATTAGAAGCACCGGTTCGCTCGTGTAAATTTCGAAAGCCCGATAAAATTGTATCTTCTTTAATGAAATCCGGATTATCTTCCATATTCGACAATAGCCAATTTAACTGGGCATCTAAAATGGGTTCGAATTTGGAATCGTATTCTACATTTTGAAGCCCTTCAATTTTGAAATAGAGCCCTTTTATTCCAAGTTCTTCAATCCCATCTCCGATTATAAATTGATTGTTATAGTTCATTTGAATTAATTTAAGGTGGAAAAACTGCTCTGCAAAAACCGAGTAGCTTGAGTATAAAATTTTGCTGTTCTAAAAGCTACAAGTAGTTGCAGCGAATCAATCCACCTACTCCACTCCCTAAAGTATAGATACTTAGTCTTGTACTTTTTTTCTGATTTATAATCTTTTTCATGCCGATTGTTTTACAAATCAAAAATCGGGTATAACTCCAATTAGATAAATCCCTAGTATATGGTATTTTCATAGCATATACTAGGGACTAATAATGAAAAATCTTGTGTAATTTAAGTTTATGAATGCCGTTTTCACTTGTTTTTCGACTCGTCGGACTAGGCCAATCCTTTCAAGAATAGCTTACTTATTTACTAGGTATAGAAACGGATACTCATATTTTATTTTCTACCAGGAATAGATAGTAAAATAATTCTTAAAATAGCCAGACAGGCTGATCGCAATGCCGTGAGATAAACTTTTATCGATTGTATAACTACAAATCGGGCAAGTTGAGTGTGGCTCATTTTCACTTCTACCGGACGTCTCATCAGCGAAATTTCAAAGTTGAATTTCTCTGTTTTAGAATTCAGTTTTAGATTTTCTTCAATACCTAAAATAGTCTTTATCATACTTGCTCCCGTTTGTCTGAAATGTTATAGCGTTTTGAATGCTTGTTCCAGATCTTTTTGCAGATCTTTTACATCTTCAACTCCTATCGACACTCGTATCAAAGAATCAGTAATACCAGCTAGCTCACGTTCTTTGGCGGTTAGCGATGAATGGGTCATGGTTGCCGGATGTTCAATTAATGACTCTACCCCGCCCAGACTTTCGGCCAGGATAAACAACTTAAGACTTTCAAGAAACTTAATGGCTACTTCTTCTCCTCCATCAATTTCAAAAGAGATAACCCCACCAGAGCCAGTGGCTTGTTGAAGTGAAAGCTCATATTGTGGGTGGCTAATTAATCCGGGATAATAAACTTGTTTAACCTTTGGATGTGTTTCTAAAAACTGAGCAATGGACAAGGCATTCGATTGGTGTTTTTCCATACGAAGCGAAAGCGTTTTTAAGCCCCGGAGTACCAGATAACAATCGAATGGTGACGGCACATTTCCCAGCGCATTCTGGTTAAACTTTAGTTTTTCGTACCAGTCTTTGTCGTTCAGCATGACAGCACCTCCGATTACATCACTGTGTCCGGCAATGTATTTAGTTACGCTGTGAACCACAAAATCGGCTCCCATTAATGCCGGATTTTGAAAGTAGGGCGAAAGAAAAGTATTATCAACCACTACCAGCACATTTTTACGATGAGCGATTTCTGAAATTGCGGCTACGTCGCATATTTTCAATAACGGATTGGTTGGTGTTTCAAGCCAAATCAGTTTGGTATTTGCTTGGATGGCTGTATCTATAAGCTCTGGTTTTGTTGCATCAACCAGACTTACTTCCAGTCCATATTTCTGTTTCCAGATATTAAATAGTCGTTTGGTTCCGCCGTATAGATCGTCGAATCCAATGACATGATCGCCTGGTTCAAGCAAGGTAAAGAGTAGTGCTGTTTCGGCAGCCAGGCCCGATGAATAAGCTAATCCATGGTTGGTTTGTTCCAGCGATGCGTAGCGTTTTTCAAGGGCAAACCGTGTTGGATTATCACACCTGGAATACTGAAAATATCCGGGATCTTTTACTTTTTGCCGGGCATAAGTCGATGACAGATAAATTGGGGCAACGACCTCACTTCGACTGCCTTCGTAAAATTCAGGACTTTCACCCACATGAATTGCACGGGTGTCGAACAAAAGTTGATTTTCACTCATGATGTATATTTAAAATTAAAGTATATGACTGATTTATTTGGATATAATGCATCACAATCGTCAGAAAAATGGCAAAATTTGATTAAATCATGATTGGTAAGCATTGAGACAGAAGAATTCCTGTTATATGCACATTCGCATTCGGAAAGATGTCTGATGCATTTGCATGAAACGCCACAACCCAGTAATCGGAATGCCGGGAATCTTAATTGATAGTCGTCTTTGATAAGATTTTAATTGTGTTGTTTTCACTGCGGTTAACTGTATTAAAATTGATACAAAGATGATGATGATTGAAGTGAAGGAGAATACCAGCTTTTAGGTATTTATATACCATAAAATAGGTATTTTTTTGGCCTAACCTTATGGCCTCAGTTATAATATCTCCTGATTTTTTTACATTTGCGGCCATCTAAATCAGATTATAAATAGTTGCAGATGATATCAGAAAAGGGAATTTTTCAACGTACGGAGTTGTTGTTTGGGGCAGAAAAGATGGCTGAAATTGCTCAAAAACGAGTGATTATTTTTGGTGTAGGTGGAGTTGGTAGCTGGTGTGCCGAAAGCCTTATCCGTACAGGTATCCGTCATTTGACAATAGTAGATTCAGATCGGGTTTGTGTTACCAATATTAATCGTCAGCTACTTGCTACAACGCAAACGGTAGGTGAAGTTAAAACCGAAGCGTTGAAAAAACGATTGCTGGAGATCAATCCTTCCGCAGAAATTCTTGCGTTGCAAAAAATCTATGAACCGGCAAACTCCGATTCGTTTGAACTTGACACCTATGACTATATCATTGATGCCATTGACAGCTTAAGCAATAAGATTGATTTGATTCGGAAAGCAACCCGAACCCATGCTGTGTTCTTCTCTTCTATGGGAGCATCGCTAAAGCTTGATCCAACTAAAATACGTGTTGCTGAATTTTGGAAAGTTCAGGGTTGCCGTTTAGCAGCATTAGTCCGAAAAGATATTCGTAAAGGTGATTTGCCGGCAAAGGAATTCTTGTGTATTTACAGTGAAGAGTTACTCCGAAATAAAGGAGCCGGTTCCTCTTGTGGAACCGATAAATGTATGTGTCCGAAGTCGATCAATGCTGATGGTGATCCGGAATTGGCTAATCATGAATGGTGCAGTCAAAAAGCCGTGATTAATGGAACCGTGGCGCATATTACGGCTATTTATGGATTTACGTTAGCCGGACTGGTAATTCAACACATTTATAATCAGGAATAAATTTAGCTGGTTATTTTCACCGCTAATGATGGTTTGAAGACATCAAAAATAATCCGGTTGAGATTGACCTTTTTTGATCAATTCTACCGGATTAATTGCATTAAGGGAAATAGATACAGGTTTTAACAAATTATTAAACAATAGAAAATAGTAGAAAATTTTTAATCTGTTTTATTGATAAAAGTGCTTTTATTTCTGAGTCAGGACTTTGGTTTTATCATCGTCTGAATTTAAAAATCCGTATTGATGATTAAATTGTTGTCCGTTGATATTCACCCAATTGACAAAATCAGCCGCTTGCGGATCTAAATTTTTAGCATTAAAACTAAAGCTAATGTCGGAAGCTGGAATCGTTTTATTCTTTGATGATTCCAAATAACTAATCAGTTGATCTATCGTGTCATAAATTAGCTCTTCTTTTTTTAAACGTCCATTGTTATCCAGATCAATTGGAAGAATCTTTATTCCTTGTATTGGAGTACGTTTATTAAGATCATAAATAAGTGACAGGTTATTGTAGCTTACTCCGGTTGAATCTTCAAGTACAGATTCAATTAAATATTTATCGTCTCCGGTAACAATTACTCCATTTAATTCAGAAGTTGGTTTTCCAAAATGATTAATTAGAACGGAAGCTAAAACCGATTGTGGCGATTGAGTGTAAACCGTGTACAAAGGTTCTATACTTGGTTTTTCGTTTGGTTCACTAATTGAATCGACCTCTTCCTGTAAAAAGAGATTTTTCAATTCACCTTGTCGGATCCCATTTTTCAGTTGTTTGGCAAATAATGTATTCTTTTCATTAGTGACCGGTAATAGAGCCAGACGACCAACATCAACCTGATCCTGAGACTTCACTGCTTCATCTTTTTCTAACGATTTGACAATTAGCTTCAGGTCTGTTGTTTCTTTTCCGGAAATATTTTTAACAACCTGAATTTTTGTTCCCGGATTAATTTTTGTGTATTCGGTAACCCATTTTTCGATTAATGGTGTTGCAAATTGTTCTCCGGATATGGTAATGACCGGATTTACTTTCTGTGCATTTGCATTAACACAACACATCATTGCAGCCATGATCAACGTTGTCTTACTCCAGATTCCGAAAAATTTCATGTCGAAAAATGTACCTACTTCCCTTTCTTTTCTCTTTGTTGTTTCCATGATACAATGTATTTTAGATTTACCTTGCAAAGATTCTGATAGTTGGAATCAGTACAAATAGCTTATATCTGGTATTTTAATACCTCAATTGTGGTATTTGAAACGCTTTGGAATAGGCATAGCTTTGGCACAGTTTATAGAATCAAATTTAGTATCATGTCAGAAATTACTTTTCCTATAGGGATTAATACCACCGCCATACATGCCGGTGAAGTTCCCGATCCGGTTACTGGAGCTTCTGCTCCGAACATTGTAATGTCAACCACCTTTGTGGCTGATGCAGATGCTGGTTTTTCGGTTGAAGGTTTGGAAGAAGATGCAGCCTGGATTTATACCCGCTGGGGAAATCCAACCATACATCAATTGGAAGAGAAGCTTGCAGCACTGGAACATGGCGAAACGGCTATTGCTTTTGCCAGTGGAATGGCTGCAATTACTGCATTGCTTTTGCATACACTTCGTTCAGGAGATCATGCAATTATAAGCGATGTTGCTTACGCCGCATTGTCGGAAATGACGAATGATATTATTCCCGGACTTAGCATTTCAATTAGCAAAGTAAATACCTCAGATCTGGAGGCTATTAAAAATGCAATTCAGCCGAATACCAAACTCATTTATGTTGAAACACCTTGCAATCCATTACTGCGCTTAACCGATATTCATGCAGTTGCTAAGATCGCTCACGATGCTGGTGCTAAAATTGCAGTAGACTCAACCTTTGCAACACCATTGGCAACCCTACCACTGGAGCTTGGGGCTGATTTTGTGATACACTCGTTAACCAAATATCTGGGTGGCCATGGTGATGCTTTAGGCGGTGCAATTATTGGTTTCCGAAATGAACTGGCAGCTTTGCGCAAAACCACGTCGATTCGCTTAGGTGGAGTGATTAGTCCGTTTAATGCATGGCTTATCATGCGTGGAATAGCAACGTTCCCTTTGCGAATGAAGGCTCATGAAGCGAATGCTCTGGCAGTAGCTCAATTTCTCGAAACCCATCCCAAAGTTAGCCGGGTTATTTATCCCGGATTACCCAGTCACCCGCAATATGAACTGGCCAAGCGTCAAATGAAAAATTTCTCGGGTATGATTACGTTTCAGGTTAAAAATGGCAAAGAAGCTGCTTCTGTTTTTGCTAAGCGGTTGCAGATCATCCATTATGCTGTATCGTTGGGTCACCATCGGTCGCTTATCTTCTATCTTCAATCCGAAGATTTGCTTCAATCGTCGTTTAAGTTCGCGACTCCGGAGCAATTTGATTCCTGGAATTTATTTGCCGGAGAAGGAATATTCCGTTTCTCGGTTGGACTGGAAGATGCTGAAGATATTATTCATGATCTGGAACAGGTGATTGAAAAGTTGTAGAACTTTTTTACATTTACCATTGAACACTTGATTTTAAAATGATCATATTGTCAGATCGTTAATTGGTATAAATCTTAAATAAAAAAACAATGTCAGTAAAAGCAGCATTTATATACGTAGCTCCGGAGAATGATTATACGATTCACCGGGCAGAAATTGATTCTCCGGTTGTGAAACTTAGCGTTGTTGGTGTGAAAAACTACGAAGAAGCCGTAAAAGTTGCATTGCAATTGGTTGAAGAAGGTGTTACTGCCTTTGAATTGTGTGCAGGTTTTGGTACAGAAGGTACTGCATTAGTTTCTAAAGCTGTTGGAGACAAAGCTTTGGTGGGTGTTGTTCGTTTTGATCTTCATCCTGCCTTTGATCATCAAAGTGGTGATAAATTGTTCGGAAAGTAATACGTTGCTTTATAAAGATTTCTAATTGACGGGCGGTAGAAAGATGTTAAACCGATTCTTTTGTCACAATTGGGCAAGTTTTGTTTCAATTGCATTTTTATACCGTCCGTCAGTTTGCTGATTTCTTCTGGTATTCGTATTGTTAATCCTTTTTCTGGGTATTTACTTTGTCTTCTATTTTGCCCGTAAAATAGAATGCTAATATGGCAATTGCGGTAAAAATGGCAGCAAATAAAATCTTTGATATTCCCAGCATCTCGTTAAAAAGTACAGGGCCCCACGCTTCCGATAAATAGATCTTTTCTAGTAACGGATATGCTTCTGCAAAAGCAAGTATTCCTAATACAGTTCCAAGCATAAAAGCCATACCATCGATTCTCCCTATTGCAGCAGCGCACGCACCAGTTCCGGGACAAAATCCACCAATAATAAATCCGAGTCCCATAATGATTCCACCAACAAGAGCAGACCATAGAAATGTCGGATTTATATGAATCAGTTTTGCATCAAGGAGTCCCCATTCTGTTAACAGCAGAACTCCAATCATTGCGGTAATTCCAGCGGTAAAGAATACTTTCAGTACTGTAAAATCATATCCATAAAATAAACCAACCAGTTTTTTGGTTGAAGAAAGTCCAGACTGTTCAAGCATACCGCCAAAGCCTATTCCGGCAAATAAAGCAACTATTAAACTGCCCATGTTACTAATGATGTTTGGTACTAATGGTCCCATAATGATTATTTTAGCCAAAGTTTTCTAAAAAAGTAAGCAAAAGCATACCCTGACCCAAAAATGGAGAACATCGTCAATATACCGCCAAACGACATAACGGCCATTCCGCTTAGAGCTGCTCCACTTGTACATCCTCGTCCAAATTGAGATCCAAATCCAAAACATGCGCCGCCAATAATTGCAGCAATAATTCTCGTTTTATTGGAAATATTGTTTCCCTTTTCCAGTTTAAAGCCAACACGATTGGATATTGCTCCGGAAAGAAAGGCTCCTATGAATACTCCAATAACTTCAAAGACCAGCCAGTTTTTTAAGGGTCCATCAGGATGTTCCTGAGTATATGTTTTAATGAAACGGGTATTTTCAGCATGGTTAGGTGCAACTGTCGCAACGGTTGAGAATGTTACGCTCTTTATAGCACCGCTGATTCCTAACCCATGTCCAGTTATGTAGATTGTTCCTAATAAAACCATACCAAACAAAAAGCCGGCAAAGTATGGGTTCATGTATTTTCGTGATTTTTTCAATTCTTAATGATTAGCGATCATGACTATTTTGTTATCAGGCATCATTTGTGTTATTGTTTTTGGAGAGACTAATGGTGAGCATTAGTCTCTCCAAAAACACTATTCTTTGTATTGATAATAGTATTGAGGATTTAACCGATAGGCGTCGGGATTTCCACGAACAATCTGTCCTTTAATCTTCTGTTCACTGATGATCAAATTGTATATTGGACAAACGGCTTCTACGGAGTCGCGCAATGCTGCAATGTCGTTGTATGGCTGTGGAGAACGAACATGCAATGTATAATGAATGTCGTGCAGATAAGGTTTAACATTTTCAAAACCGGGTCGGCCGGCACGCAGATCGATTGTTCCTTCCACACTAACTCCTAAAGAATCAAGAACAACATTTTGCGAAGCTGCCTGGATCTCAGTAATGTGAGTAAGACAACTTGTTATTACACCCAACTGATGTTCGTTTGAGCTTGGACCAAGGTCGTTTCCTGCAAGATACGAGGGATTATCATGCAAAAGATTAAAATAGCGAATATGAAGACGACGTACGCCTGTTACCGGATCAACTTCAACATGTAAGCGGTCTGGTTGTGGCTTATTTTCAATATTCTGACTAATTTTCTGAGGTTCTGTTCCGGATTTTCCTTTACTGTTTTTGCTGCGATCTTGTCTCCATAGTACAGCAATTCGCTTGTATTTAAGATACTCGCGCAATCCGGGTTGATACGGTGGTTCTGCTACCAATTTCTTTGGCGTTTGCTTGTAATCAATGTCACCAGTGACTACCTGTTTGGTCGAAATCAGGTTAAAAATAGGTGAGTTTTTTTCGGTTAGTTGTCGTAATTCTTCCAATTGCTGATCTGTGGCTGTAGATTTTACATAGATTGTATAACGCAGGTTGTGCGGATATACAATGCGTTTTTTAGGTGGAATCGAATCGGGAAGACTTGCAATTGACACTCCTAACGAATCAATAGGAACACCTTTAAGTGCAGCCTGACTGACATAGGTATCGGCAATGTCACTGGCAATTACCGTTATTGCCGACTCCGGAGAGCCTGGTCCAAGACTGTATCCTACAAATGAATAATCACTGTCGCTGATAATCTGATGTCCTCGAATTCGTATCCGACGTACGCCTGAACGTTGTTCTGCTGTAGTTTTAGCCGACAAAACGATCGGTTTTAACTGGTCACTTGGCGTATTGTTTAATACTACTAATGCTGAAAGCCTGCGCTTTAAAAAGTCATTTAAAGTGGGCGGATTAATTTCTTTTAGTGGGGTAAACGACAATAAGGTTCCTGACAGTAACAACAAGCCTATAAATGTAAGGCCTTTCCTGGAACCAGATAACTTTTTGATTCTAACATTGAATAAATTCTTTTTCATTCTAGTTTTATTTTAAAATTAATTGAAAACAAAAGGATACTGGTGAATTGCTCCGTTTTAGTAAAATTGCCTGGCATTTTACCAGGCAATTCAAATCACAAATCAAAAAAAAGACACTAGTAACCAGTATTTTGGATAAGATCACCATCTGCTGCTAAATCATTATAGGGGATTGGAAAAATCCATTTGTTTTGGTCCGTTACGCCCAATACAGCTCCTGCCCTTTTGGTTCGAACCAGATCATACCAATAATGAGGTTCAAGCGCAAATTCAACACGACGTTCACTTTCGATCGCTAAAGAGAGTGTGGCGGTTGTATTTGCAGCGCTGGCAGGTACCTTAGCCCGCAACCGGACTGCATTTAAATCGGCTAAAGCTCCGGTAAGATCCGGGTTTGCTTTCTTAACACGTGCTTCTGCCCGAATTAAATATTGTTCAGAAATACGCAGGATATAGGCAGGATCATCTCCGGTTGTTCGCCAATAAAGAAGTCCAACGTAAAACTTTGGATTCTTTGCAGTTGACTGATCTTTGTATAAGGCTTTTCGGGTTCCTCCAACATTTGCATCATTCAATAGAGTTACAAAATTTTCAGAAGGAGCCCATTCGTGCCGTCCACCTTCTGCTGAGGACAACCAATACAGTGCATGTGAGTTTTTGTCGGCAGTTGTGTACAGCAATTCAAAAATTCCTTCGGAAGTGGCTTTCGATTGAAAAAAAGTTGGATAGTCAACCAGCTTATAGTTACTGTCTGCAATCAATAGTGAGGCATATTCTTCGGCCTTAGCCCAGTTCTCTGAATATAGGTAAACTCTGGCGAGTAAAGCTCTGGCTGTGTTTTTGGTAGCCCGGTTGCGATCTATTTTTTCCGGAAGTAAGGAAAGAGCTTTTTCCAGATCAGCAATCACCTGTTTGTAAACATCGGCTTGTTTGCTTTGCTTTACTCCGTTAAAATCGTTTGCAGTAACCGTTGCTTTGGTAATAATCGGTACATTTCCCCAGGTTCGTCCTAAATCAAAAAGCGATAAGGCCCTGATAAAGTAAGCTTCTCCAACAATACGGTTTCGTTCACTGTCGGTCAGATCGTCAGATTGAAGGGCTGTAACCTTGTCGATAACTTGATTCGCAGCATTTAAAGTTGCATAAATAGCATACCAGGTGGTATTAATCGTGGTATTATCAGCCTGATAAGTATGGTCGTTAAAAGCTCTGTAGTAGTTTAATGATCCGGTCCAGGTAACATCCCCACCCGAAAGGTAGATGGATGCTGTAAATTCAGAACCGTAATAACTGCTTGATTGCAGTTTATCGTAAGCACCAACCAATGCGGCTTCGGCTGATTTTTTATTGACGATTGCTTCATCGTTCGAGATTGACTGCTCTGGTTCCAGATTCAGGATTGAATTTTCGCAAGAACTAAAGATCAAAACTGAACTAAGAAGTACTGCTTTTATAAGCTGTTTATGTATTTTTTTAGTGTTCATTGTCGAATGTTTTAAAACGTTAGATTAAAGCCAAAAAGGAATTGACGTGGCTGAGGCGGAATTGCAAAATCTAATCCTTGCACGGTACCATTAGTTTGGTCAGCAGCTGTATTTCCTTCGGGATCAGCTCCGGAGTATTTCGTAATGGTGAATAGGTTGGTCGCACTTCCATAGACACGAAGTTTATTCAGGTAAAATCTCGATGCAATATTTTTGGGAAGCGTATATCCGATGGTAAGGTTGCGAAGTCTCAGGAAGGATCCGTCTTCAAGGAAACGACTGCTTTGAAAATCGTTATTGTAACTTCCGTCAGGATTTACGACTGTCGAAGCTCTGGGAATGTCGGTAATGTCGCCAGGTTTTTGCCATCTTTTCATCTGACTTTTTAGCAAGCCCCAGTTGGTTCCGCGTACCCCACCGTGTTCCTGAAAAAATCGGTTCATATTGAATACATCGTTTCCTACCGAGAAGTAAATTAAAGCTGAAAAGTCGAACGCTTTCCACCGAATGGTATTTTTCAATCCTCCAGTAAAATCAGGCCAGGCATTGCCCACAATTTGGCGGTCGCTGGTAGTGATTTTTCCATCTTTCGTTTTTGAATCGTCATACACGGCATTTCCGGTTTGTGGATCGACATACAACTGTTTGTAGAGCCAGAACGAATACATTGGAGCCCCTTGTTCGAGCCGCACCCAGTCTCGGGAATATTGAGAGAATGAAATTGGAAGTTTTTCAATCAGGTTTTCGTTGTGCGAAATCTGGAAACTGGTTGTCCATTCCAATTTTTTTGTTTTAACATTGGTTGAATTGATTTGCAGTTCGAACCCCTTGTTGCTCATTTCCCCTAAATTCTTGATTGTTGAAGAAAATCCGGTTTTCCCTGCTATTGGTACATTCAATAGCAAATCGGTTGTGTATTTGTCGTAATAATCGAATTCAATGTTTACGCGATTCGATAGTAAACTGGCTTCCAAACCAATATTCCATTGACGGGTAGTTTCCCATTTTAAATCCGGATTTGCCAATTGTGAAATAGCGATTCCAGGGTTGCTACCATAGTTATTTCCACCACTCCAGAGTCCTTGTGCCGCGAAATCATCAATATCCTGATTACCGGTCCAACCTAAGCTGGTTTTCAGTTTTAACTCATCAAGAAATTTGACTTTATTTTGAAACCAAGGCTCCTGACTGGCACGCCATGAAGCTCCAAACGATGGGAAATTTCCTCTGCGGTTGGCTACACCAAAACGGGAAGATGCATCACTACGAATATTCACATCGAAACTGTATTTTTCACGATAGCTGAAGTTTGCACCTCCAAAATAAGAGATCAGTCCGGAACTTGAACCACTCGTTGATGCAGAGGTAATTGATGCTGAAGATATCCGTTTAAACTGGTCACTTGGAAACCCGGAGGCGTTGATAGATTCTCGTTCATTCTTATTTTTTTGAATCGTATTTCCAAGGAAGACCGAAAGAAAACTGTTTTCGTTGATCGACGTGAAATAGTTCAATAACTGCTCTGTTGACCAGGTCTGATCGATAGTTGTTGCATCTGTTGCTGCTCCATTTGGCTGACCATCTGCCAATTCGGTATTGAAATACCTTTTCTCGTGGTAATTGTTTAAATCGGTACTTACTGACGATTTAAAGCTCAGGTTATTTAGAATGTTCCATTTTGCATAGAAGTTATTAATGGTGCGTAACCCGTAAGCGTGGTGATCGTTATTGGCGATCAAAGCTTCGATGTTGTCGAAGATGCCGTATTTGGCATAGCTTCCGTCGGCATTGTAAATGGGTAGTAAAGTAGCAGTATGAACGCTGGCCTGAAGTATGCCTTTCGGACTATTTGCTGTTCGCGACAGAGATCGTTCTGTACTGCTGATTGAATTGCTTGTTCCAATCGATAAACGCTTGCTGATCTTATGATCGAGGTTAACCCGGAAGTTCAAACGCGAAAAGTCCTGAGTTTTTACAATGGCTTCCTGCGAAGTAAAACCACCGCCAACATAAAAAGTGGTATTCGCATCACCGCCACTAATCGATAAATTGTAGGTCTGAACTGGTGCAGTACGGAATACAATACTTTGACGATCATACGTCTGCTGATCTTCCGGATTTCCAAGTCCACCTTCGCTTACCGGACGATAAGGACGGGTAGCATAAGGTTTTCCATCATTTACCCAGGCTTCGTTTAGAATTTGAGCATGATCTGGTCCTGTTGCCAGATCCCACAGTTTAGCTGCCTTGGCAAAACCGTACTCTGAATCAAAATTGATTGCGGTCTTTTTGTTATTCGTTCCACGTTTGGTCGTAACCAGAATAACACCATTAGCTCCCCGAGCGCCATATACTGCTGTAGCATTGGCATCTTTTAGTATTTCTACATTTTCGATATCGGCAGGATTGATATCCGATAAGGGATTCGTTGTTTGGCCACCAATGCTAATACTTTGCAGTATTTTACCGTTAACTGGTATACCATCAATAATATACAATGGATCATTTCCAGCATTTATAGAAGTAGTTCCACGAAGCCTGACGAATACGCTTGATCCTGGAGTTCCGGAAGTAGTAGAAACCAGCAGCCCCGGTGCCTGACCTTGAAATTTCTCAGTAAAGCTTGTTCCGGCAATCTCTTTAATATCGCTTGATTTAATTTCGGAGATGGAACTGGTTTTAGCATTTCGTTTGGTTTGTACATACCCGGTGATTACCACTTCATCTAAGCCTAAATAATCTTGCTGTAGAACAAAGTCCAGCGTTGTATTTCCATTTAGAATGATGTCGCGAAATACAGTTCGATATCCGATGTAATTTACTTTTAACCGGACTTTTTTTCGGATGGATAAATTTCGGATGGAGTATTTCCCGTTAGCATCGGTTGCTGTTCCGATGTTGGTACCAATAATCGAAACGGTTGCTCCGACTAATGTTTCTCCTGTTTTTTTGTCTTTTATTGTTCCTGAAATAATTCCTGTTTTGGCATTGTCATCATCAACAAGTGTCGGTGATGGATTTCCAAATCCAGGCTTCAGTATCAGAAAGAATACTGAAAGAAAGAGTGTTTTTCGTAGTAGATTTTTCATATTTATTTGGTTAAAATTGATATTTCTATTTTAAGTGTTTTCGGATTTTTTATTGTTTTTTCACCCGGTAGTCCAATGCCGGTGCGCGATCGCCGACTAGTGGTTCGTATTTAAAGTCGCTTCCCCTACGTTGATCAAATTCTTTTCGGATTGAGTTGACCAATTCCGGATTGGTATAAAGGTCAATGGCAGTAAGGGCGAATACTTTAGCGGCATTAATCAAGGCTTTGGTTCCAATGGTTGTTCCGGAGGAAGCTACGTTTTCCCAGCTGTGACCACCGCTCCCTGGAATAAACGCTGCGGTGCCAAAACTTGCCGTGGGTACATTCCAGCTCACATCACCTACATCCGAAGAACCACCGCCATTGCGTAGTTGTGGTTGTACTTTCCAGGGTTCTACAGATGAAACTTTATAGAGTGAATCAGTACTCCAGCCTATTTCTTTGATTACTGTTTCAGCAAATGCCCTTTCTCTACTGTCGTATTTCACTCCACCTATAATTTCTAAATTCTTCTGAAGCTGTTTGCCTAAAGTTTCATTGGGCAGCTTTTCATAAAAACCTGAAATAATTTCAGATTTTACGGTTGTGCCAGTTCCCAGAGCTGCTCCTTGTGCTGCTTTCTGAATCCGGTCGATCAATTCTGTCAAATCTTTGCGTTTGGGGCTGCGGATATAATAAGAAACTTTGGCAAAGGCCGGAACCACATTGGGTGCTTCTCCCCCATTGGTAATCACATAATGAACGCGGGCATCTGATGGAATATGCTCACGCATCAGGTTCACCAGATAATCAAATGCTTCCACTCCATCCAGAGCAGAACGACCTTTTTCTGGTGCGGCAGCTGCATGAGATGCTTTTCCGTAAAAACTAAAATCGATCATTTGAATAGCAAGACCTGAACCACGGGCAACGCCATTCTGTGATGAAGGATGCCAATCGAGAACAATATCGACTCCTTTGAAAAACCCTTCACGAGCCAGATAAACCTTTCCACCACCACCTTCTTCAGCCGGCGATCCAAAAACTTTAATCGTACCTTTTGTTCCGGTTTTTTCGAGCCACTGTTTTATGGCCACTGCACCGGCACTCGATCCTACACCGAAAATGTGGTGACCACATCCGTGTCCATTACCACCGTCAACAACCGGTTTTTTGTAGGGGACAGTATCCTGAGATAAGCCCGGCAAAGCATCATATTCAGCTAGAATCCCGATTACCGGAGAACCACTTCCATAAGTAGCTACAAATGCAGTAGGCATACCAGCAATACCTGATTCTATGCTGAATCCATTATCTTTCAAATGTTTCTGCAATAATGCAGAACTCCTATTTTCAATAAACCCTAATTCGGCATAGGACCAAATGGTTTTTTGAATGTGGTCATAATTTGTAAAGGAAGCATCCAGATAGGCAGTGGCAATCTCAGGTTGGAAGCTTTTAACTTTCTTTTTTTGTGCCAATCCTGAAAAGGCCAGACTTCCGGATAGAATGGTGAGAAAAATTAGCTTTTTCATGTGGTTATTTTTATTGTATCAAAGGTTTTATATTCAGTTTTAAGGACTGAAAATGACATAGCAGTAACCTCTTCAGAAAAGTCTTACTGAAGAAATTGGAGCAAAATATAGGTTCAGCTTAAATTCGAAAGGATATAGAAATCCCGCGCTACTTCCTGAGGTCACGTTTGACATGAAATAACATCCGACTATCACAATAGACAATTACTGTGATGTAATAATGCTGAACTAAATAAATACGTTTTTAATGGAAATATCAGATCGTCAATAGCAGCGAATTAGATCCGAATATGTTGTTCCGTAAGGGAGTGCGTGTTTATCAACAACAGCACATGGAACATTTGGAGGAAATAGTTTGCATGAATCTCATATTCGTCATGCTTGCGAATATAAACGGAAAACGAGGTGTGGTGGGGACTGAATTAAGGTGAATTTTCAAATACATAGCAAATAGATTAGGGTTTGTTGAGCTAAAAATGTCTGATGCCGGATTTTTAATTCGTATAAATATGTTTTATTGAAACTGTTACTAAACTAAATTTGGCATAAATATTACACTTATAGGTGTTTTTTATTCACCAATAAAGTATCGAAGTAAAAATCCGGACATCGGACATAACAAAAAGCTTACAACATTTTGGACTATATGGAATTTATCTAAAAGTAAGGCTTTCGCCAGTACTTAATCAAATTGATAAAGTGCAGTTGATAAATAGCGTTCGCCAGTGTCTGGCAGGATAACTACAATCTTCTTTCCTTTATTTTCAGGTCGTTTGGCTACTTCAAGTGCGGCATAGGCTGCGGCTCCGGAAGAAATGCCAACCAATAAACCTTCAGTGCGTGCCAATTGTCGGCTAATTTCAAAAGCCTGTTCGTTTGGCACTTTAAATATTTCGTCGATAACAGAACGGTTCAACACATCGGGGACGAAACCTGGTCCAATTCCCTGAATTTTATGAGGACCAGGGTTTCCACCGGATAAAACCGGAGAATCGATGGGCTCAACCGCAATAATTTTTACGCTGGGTTTGCGTGCTTTTAATACCTCGCCTACTCCAGTGATAGTTCCTCCGGTTCCGGTTCCTGAGATGAAAATATCTACTTCACCATCAGTATCTTTCCAGATTTCTTCAGCTGTCGTTTTTCGGTGAATTTCCGGATTTGCCAGATTTTTAAACTGTTGAGGCAAGTACGAATTAGGTGTCTTTTCGGCTAACTCGGTGGCTATACGAATGGCACCTTTCATGCCTTCAGCACCGGGCGTTAGGATCAACTCAGCTCCTAAAGCTTTCAGCAAATTTCTTCGTTCAATACTGAATGTTTCAGGTAATGCAATGATTATCCGGTATCCTTTGGCTGCTGCGACAAATGCCAGAGCAATTCCGGTATTTCCGCTGGTAGGCTCAATTATGACAGAGTCTTTGTTGAGCAGACCTTGTTTCTCGGCCGCTTCAATCATAGCCAGGCCAATACGGTCTTTCACACTCCCCGCCGGATTAAAATATTCGAGTTTCGCAATTATAGCGGCTTTTAACTGATGCTTTTTGTTGAAATTGGAAAGCTCAAGTAGAGGGGTATTCCCAATTAATTCTGTAAGATTTGATGCAATTTTAGTCATAGCTTTTTATTCATTTTTAATTATTCAAAGATGATACATATTCTTTTAGCAGGAAATCCCTCAAATGCTGTATTTGGCATACCTATTTTGTGGTATATTTTGTGAAATTGCAGTTGGTATTGGTGTTTTTAGCTGTTTTTTCCTAAAATTATGGTTGTTTTTAGTTCGATTAAGTTTTGTAGTAAAGTCTGCTGCAGGTTTTATTGAGCAGAAGTAAATTTTGAAATAACCAGTAAATAAAAGATTAATGAAAATCAGAACGATACTCTCATCCGACAACCAGGCATTAGCTTCTATTATTCGTGCTACGCTTGCAGAGTTTGGAGCTAATCATCCGGGAACGGTTTATTACGATTCGGCAACCGACCATCTAGCTGATATTTTTACAGTATCCAGTTCTGTGTATTATGTGGCTGAAACCGAAGATGGAAAAGTGATTGGCGGTGGCGGAATTTATCCTACTTTGGGATTGCCAGCTGATACCTGTGAACTGGTAAAAATGTATCTGCTTCCCGAAGCGCGAGGTATTGGACTTGGACGTTTAATTATTGAAAAATGTTTGCAAACAGCCAGTGAACTTGGATATGCTCATGTTTATCTGGAAAGTATGCCTGAGCTACGACAAGCCTTAAAAGTGTATGAACGATTTGGTTTTACCTACCTGTGTGCTCCTCTTGGAAACAGTGGCCATTTTGGTTGCGATTTGTGGATGATAAAAGATTTGTAAGCCATTTGAGATTGGCCTCAATTTGAAAATATAGACTAAATGGGAAGTCTTATTCTGTTCCGAATTGTTTCTTGAGGTATTCAGAAATTGTTGACGTTGGTAACTTACTTCCTTTGGAAATTACCCTGACAATGAAGTTATCACAGCTTGTTTCATCCATTTTGCCGGTTCGATAAGCTTCTGCCAAAAAATCCATGGTGGTGAGATAAACAATACAGTTTGCCTCGCAATAGGCTTTTATATCTTTCAGATTACTACTTCCAATTACATCTTTATGAAACCGGCAATAAGCCATACATGCACTTTCTCCTTTTCCAAATCGTTTTTTCAACTGGTTATATTCCTTTAAAACAGAAATATCCGACTGAATTTCCAGACCTTCAACCAATTGATAGGTAAATAAGTTAGTGATTTGCGTTTTATATTCCTTCGAAAGAGACTCCTGATATACAACATCCGGGATATAGAGCCTATTTGTGAAGATTGTTGGCAATATTCCGATAGCCTCGCCTTTGCAGAAATGAATAATTACATCGGCATCCAGAATAATTTTTTTCGAAGGGTCAATCTTCTTCATTGTTAACGATCTCGTTTACATCAACACCTATGGCTAACATTAGCTCCAGATAATGACCTTCTGAAATTTGATCTTTTTCGTATAACTTATTGGCCAGAGTTCCATAGGTTCCCAAAATTGTTTTTTCCGGAGTAGTCTCATACAGTTCGGAAGAATAGCCATATTGGCGCGCGCTTGTTTTAATTGTATTCAGGTGGCTGCTACGAAAAGTTCTGCTAATTAGATTCATTTTTTCCAATTGGGTCAACAACGCAGCTCGCGAAGAACCATAGGTTTGTTCAATTTTTAGCAAAGTTGCCAGTTTGATTTGGTCTTTGGCAAGCTCTTCATCCGGAATCAATTGCATGATACCATCTTCAGGTAATAACAGATGAGAAGCAAAAATATCAGCCTTATATTCGTTTACGTCTTTCTTTGGGAATAATCCGGTATTACATTTATGTGGAATGAAGGTTTGATCGTAATACAAATGAAATAATTCGTGTCCAATAGTGAAATTCTGCCGTCCAAGTGTATGATTACAGTTTACCAACATGAATCGGTTCTCTTCATTTTTAATTGAGAGTCCTGAAAAATTCTCACTTAAAGGTTTAAATAGCGTTAGAATATCAAGACGCTGTAACAGGCTACAGTAATTGATTGGTTCTGTAGAATTGTACCCAAACCGATTTCTAAAGTCAGTAACATTTGATTTAAGCTTGTACTCCATCATTTTCAATCTTTTTCATTTTCAGATAGTTTTTCACAATCTGCTTAAAATAGACAATTTGATCGCGATCGGAAGGTGTTAGCTCGTTAGCTCGAAATGCAAGGGCAAGGTCAGGCTGAATTTCAGTTGAATTTTCTTTTGTTAGCGAATCCATGTCAACGTTTAAATATTCCGATATTCTTTCCAAATATAACAATGAAATATCTCGTTTGCCGGTTTCGTAGTAAGATAAAATCTCTCGTTTAATTTCGCAATATTCAGCTAATTCAGATTGAGTTATCCCTAATTTTTCCCGAAATAGTTTAATGTTGTTTCCAATTAAGTTATTCATAGATTGCTTTATTTTGATGTTACAAAGTAACATGATTTTGCAATCAAAAACAAAATATTTGTAACACTGTTTGTTTGTATTTTTCTTCTATTTCCCGATGTTCATCTGTATTTTCCGCATTGCTGCAAAAGTTACTACAATATGAGCCAGGTAATAGGTGGGTAAAATCAGCCAGCCAAAGCCTTTGATATGGGCAAATTCGCGCAGGGCGATGATTGTGTCGGAAAAGAGAACCAGAAAGATGCCAATGAAATAGACCCATTTAACCAGCGGTTCAGCTTTAACGCCAACGGCAGCTCCCAGTGAAAAACAGGATATCAGCAGATACAACAAGGTAGCGGCCATCAGCATCGGATTGCTAATTGCCGGAGCGATAACTATAAAAAAGAATGCCCAAAAACCGCTTAACAAAACCAGTGTAAAGATTCGGTTCAAACGGCCATTCATCAATCCGTACGACAAATAACCTACGTGTGCAATGAAAAACAGGACGATACCATAAATGAACCTCATTTCAACGCCATTCCGATGCGATAAAAACCAATCACCACCAATGGAAAACAGGAAGGCAACAAAGAGCATCCAAACATCTTTATGCTGTTTAAACTGCCCCCAATAGAGCAACAACAGCAGGATGATTCCAGCTCCGGCAGAACCCGATTTGAAAAAGAATCCCCAATGGTTCAGAGCCAGAATTGCTGATGTTGTCGGAATCAGTAATAATGCATAAACCCAGTTGCTTGTTAATAGTTGTTTGTCGATTTTCATTAGTCGTGTCGATTTGTATAGTGAAATCAATTTGTTTTTTTCTCTTTGCGAAACCTCGCGGTTCTTTGCGTTTGACATTTATTACCGCAAAGTTTCACAAAGGAATCACAAAGTTTCGCAAAGAGAAATTAGATCTCAGCGGATTGCTGACAACTATTCAATTTATTTTTTAATCGTAAATCGATATTTTCCTGCATTTAGCAATAGGCAAAAATCCTGACCTGCTGATTTTTCAATCCTGATTTGCTTGTTTTCCGATAGCTTTTTGCCATTTTCAAGCACCTCTTTTGCTTTTAAACAAAGAGTTGCAGTGCTGTTTGCCGGTATAGTTACCTCGTAGCTGATTGCTTTTCCCGATTTCTTCCAGGAAGAACCCACGATTCCGTAAGGTCCGTCGTGTTTCGCTTCAAACTGATCTAAGCCTGTTACAAAGTTCGGTTTTAATACCACGTTTTTAAATCCTGGTTTTGTTTCGTCTGGGAAAATTCCACCCAAAGCTTTGTAATACCAGGCACTGATCTCGCCAAACATGATGTGGTTCATCGAAATATCTTTGGCTGCATCCAATGGCCAGTTTTCGTAGAAGGTTGTTGCTCCATTGACGATCCACCATCCCCAAGATGGAAAGGTTTCCTGCGAAGCTACTTTATAGGCCAGGTCAGCATATCCGTTTTCGCTTAAGGCATTCAGAATAGTTTTAGTTCCCAGTAAGCCTACGTCAATATGAGCACCATCAGCCAGCACACGGTCGGCCAGGTTTTTTGCCACTTTTGCGGTTAACTCTTCCGGAACAATCCCCCATTTTAAGGCAGCACTTAGTTCGGTTTGTAAACCGGTGCCGTAGATACCGGTTTCGCTGTTCAGGTAGTTGGCATTTATGGCATTTTTGATCTTTTCGGCTAATGCAAAATAGGTGTCGGCATCAGCCTGTTTGCCGAGCATTTTGGCGGTTTTAGCCAGTATGGTTGCATCCACAAAATAGTATATCGACGAAGTATATTCCTTGGGGGTTTTCGATTTTACCGGAACCCAGTCGCCCAATCCCCAGTTGGTGATTCCTTCCGGAGCAATGCTGGTAATGTAATCGACATACCGCCTGATATTGTCGTAGCAACTGGTTAGCAAATGGGCATCACCGTAGAACAGATAAACATTCCAGGGAATAATGGCAATGGTGCTGGTCCAGTCCGGACCGTTAGCCCAGGTATATCCCCAGCCGTCGCTTGGAATAATGGCCGGAAGAACGCCATTGGGTTGTTGTTCATCCTGATGATCAGCCAGCCATTTCTCATAAACGGTAATCCCGTCGAAATTGTACAGTCCGGTTTCCACATTGATCTGAGCATCGCCTGTCCAGCCATTCTTTTCGCGTTGCGGACAGTCGGTCGGATAGCCAAACAGGTTGGATAAATAGGATGCATTGCCGGCTTGCCAGGTTTTATTCAGGGTGATGTTCGACGAATTGATCGTTCCAACAGCCGGTACATCGCTGTGCATAAAATAGGCAGTGAGGCTTTCTTTGGTCAGTTGTATCGGTTTGTCGGCAGTAAGCTCTACATATTGAAATCCTTTGTAATTGAATTTAGGCATAAAGATATCTTCGCCCTTGCCACTTAAAATCACGATATCTGTTTGGAAAGGATCAGTATCATCTGTTGGACGATAGTGTACCGCAATATTCGAAATATCGGCTCGCCCTTCTTTCCCCAGCCGTTCGGCATGTTTCAGGCGAACAATGGTTCCGGCTGATCCGGAAATTTTTAGTTGGGTAACTCCGGCAATGTTTCTTCCGAAGTTAAACAAATAGGTATGATCGTCTTGCTGAATCATCTCTTTTGCCGGAATTTCTTCCACATTGCGAATGGGCTGTAAAGCCTGATCTACTATGTTTTGCGAAGGCATTCCGGTAAGCATTGCCGATTCCCATTTCGAATCGTCGAACCCGGCTTTGTTCCATCCCGGTTGCTCTAGGCGGGCATCGTAATGCTCTGCCGTGTAAATGCTGTTGAAAATTACCGGACTTAAATTGGTTTTCCAGTCGTTGTTCGAACTAATGATCTCTTCGGTACCATCAGTATAGTTAATCCGCAGATCCATACAAAATTTAGGGCGGGCGCGCCATGGTGCTTTGTCGAAATACCAAACAGCGGTGGACTGATGATTGTACCAGCCATTCCCGAGTAAAACGCCAACCACGTTTTCTCCATTCTGAAGATTCTTAGTCACATCGTAGGTCACATAAAGGGTACGTCGGTCGAAACGGGTGTACATCGGATCGAGCCGGTGATTGCCCACTTTATTCCCATTGAGGTATAATTCGTAAAGTCCGGCTACGGCGATGTAAGCACGAGCCGATTTTATTTTTTTCTGAACGCCGAAACTTTTCCTGAAATACGGAGCCGGCTTCAGAGTATAATCGTAGGTGTCGGAGATCCAGCTTCCTTTCCATCCTGTTTGTCCCATCATTCCGGTTTCAAAGCTGGCTACTTTCGATAGGTTCGACCAGTTTCCGGTTTCATCCTGAATCTTTACACCCCAATAGTAGCGGGTAAGTGCATTTAGTTTTGTCCCTTGATAGACCGCAGGAACACAGTCGGAAGTGATTTTACCTGAATTCCAGATATCGCCCTGCGCGGCTACTACTTTTAACGAATCGGTTCCTACAAAAATTTGGTAAGCTTGTTGACTGGCTCCTGCCCTTTCGGTAATCATTTGCCAGGCAAAACGAGGATTGGAAGTATCCAGTCCAATGGGATTGATCAGGTTTTCACATTTTAAATTACCCGGAGCTTCCTGTGCATGGACTATGCTGCCTGATAAGCCTATTGAACAGGCCAGCAGCAATAATGCGTTTAAGTTCATTGGTTTAGTGTGTTTTAGGTTAATGAATCGATTAAGCAAATTTCATCGTTCTAAAAATACATAAAAGAATTAAGGATCAGGGAAAAAGTGTCAAGACAAAAGGCAAAAAGAAAGGACACAAGATTAGAAATTACGAATTAAAAATTTAGGATTAACGATTAGAGATTAGAGATTAAGGTATCAGGATCCGAGATTCTAGATTCTAGACTCTAGACTCAAGATTCAAGACTCTAGACTCTAGATTTGAGATTCAAGACTCAAGATTCGTAATTTTTAATCTTTGATTTGTAATTCGCCATTCGAGATTCCGCACGTTTACGTTTTTATAGTCTCTTTTTGCAACGCAACAACTTCTCCGTAGTATGAAATGGTTTCGCGATTGTTTGAGTTAATGGTTAAGGAAGCGTACCCTCCTATTCCAACCGACAAAAATACTTGTAGCTGATCGTTTTTTGTTTTCACCTGAAAATTGATTTGGTAAATTCCTTTTTTTTCATCGAAGCTCATCGTGTAATTCTCAGCTTTTTCGTTGAATTTAAAACCACCATCCTGCGATCCATAATCAACAGAATATGCACGACCAAAAAACGGCAGAAAAGCCTTTGCCTTAAGGCTGTCCACAATCAAATCGTATTCCGAGGTCAGGTTTACGTTTCGTCCACTTGTCGACATTACTTTTTGCGCAATAAAACGATACCGTCCGTTGGTTACCATTTCGCTTATTTCTTTTGCTTTTGCAGCTTTACGCGCTGCCTTGTCCGGTTTTTGCGCCAATGCCGGATTTGCAAGCATCATACCAACGATTAAAAATCCAATTAAACGCATTTTTTGAAGATTTAAACGGTTCCTATATTTTTGTTCTTTTCACTTCTTTTGCCCGAATAATAATCCCAAACTTCTTATCCGAAATATGGTAGTCCGACTGAAGTTGTTCGCTGTTAATGACTTTTAAGCTGATAAAAAGAGCATCGTTAATGGAAAACAGAAGTCCTTCCGAATTGTTGGATAAAACTTTATCATTTAAGATATACACCACTTTCTGCTCCTGGTCTAAAGTTGGTACTGCATTGGCATATTCGGGTGATTTCGATTTAAAATACTCCCAGTATCGTTTTTTTGCATAAGCCTTGGTGGTAATGGATAGAACTCCGTCCTTTCCCTTTTCGCCAAATAATCTGATCGCATTGGTATCTTTATACACAGTTATTGTTGCCAGATCATTTTTGCCCAGCGGTTTTAATGCGTCTTTATTTACCTGAACGTTATCCAGAAAATAAATCGGCTCTTTTGGCGGTTGCGCCAACACCCAACCGTTAAAAGCGAAAATCAGAAGAAGAAGGAATAGACTGTTTTTCATAGGTGTGATTTTAAGTGAATATCAAAGTTTCTCGACTACTAATTTTATGATTGTTACTCCGGAGTCCTTGTCATTTCTTCTTTTATTACTTGTTCAAAATATTCAACACTTCGTTGATATTCTGATCTATTGTTGTTAACAACCTTAGTTGTTTTTTACGAATGTTATACACAGCAAATTGTTTGTGCTTATGCTCCTCCTTTTTATTCGTGTTTTCTTTGTAGGTTATAAATAGTTCACTATTGTTGTTGATGAAGGTATAGTCCTCAATTTCAATATTATTTGTAACCTTAGTTAAATTAGCTCCGCTCAGGTTGGATATGTATAAATCGTGATGATCTAATTCGTTTAGCACCCCATCGTTATTTGAATCTGAAAATGAAATTAAATATGCGAGGTTATGAACTGTCGTATCTAATTTTTCATTGTAGTTTTCAGAGATCGGATAGCCTACAATAGAGGCTTTTTTATTAACAAGCTTTCCTATGCAATTGAGATTCTTATCAAGAAATATATAATTTAATTTGCTTGTATTTATCTCTGACCTAAGAGGGGGAATATTTTTGAATTTTGAATTCGCACTGTATATTATTTCAGGCTGTTCATATGTCTTAGTCTCAATTGCAATGTAATAATTTGTTGAGTTCTCAATTGGCTTAGGGGCAGAGTAATTTATGCCTTGTAAAGCAATTGTATCTCCAGATCCGTTCACTTTTTTATTTTCTATGTTTATTCCATCATTTAGATCGGAATTTGAAGTGGGGCGATTATTAATTCCCTCCTTAATAAGCAGTGAAAACACAGTTAATAATACAATTGGAATAGTAATCCCATTAATAATGATCAACGCTTTAATGAATTTATTCATATCGATGTTTTTAGTTTTCCAACAAATATCTTTTATAACGTGCTTATATATTGGTATTTATTTTTTTTCATAACATTTACTCTACTTTATCACGAACGTTAGTATGAGCATGACAATTAGCACTAAAAATAAGTGCGAAAAGAAAAATAATAAACTGTTTCATAGGTCTTGACTATCTGTTTTTGTATAGTTAATCATTTATAAATTTCTCAAATTACTTCTTCCTGACAAAGAGCAAAACTTCCTTAAATCAAAAAATGCTGTCGTATTACGAAAAAGTTGCTCTAAGTCTTAATGAACCTCCGTGTACACGACCCGCATCCGCCAGCTGGCGGATGGTGTGAGAGGTGCTCCGGTGGGCTTAATGGCTCACCGGCCATCTACTCTATGTGTGCGTTTGACATTTATTTCTTGGTAAAAGTTATTACCATTTAAATAGTTCACATAGTTCGTCAAGTGGTTGTTCCCATTCATTTTTGTAATCAAGTCGGTTAGTCTTTAGCATATCGTTTGAATATACTGTTTTAAGGTAGGTGATTTTGCTTTTGCTGTCACGATAGCCGTAAGCCTGTCCTTCCTTAAATTGAAATTCTATTTCCTCAATACAGTCAGAGATAGTGCCAGTAACTCGAACAGGGCCTAATATATCAGCAAACATAATTCCTTCAGAACCCGATTGGAAAGTGGGTAAATCCACTTTCATAATTCTTTCAGCGTATCTTTCGCAAAAATGTCCTGTGTAAATTCGCACCCATTTATTCCAACCTGATTTTCCTATAAATGCATTTACAGGAATACCACCATTTGACGTGTCAACTGTGACCAAAATCATTCCTTTTGAGGTTCTGTGAGTCATTCCAATACTAACAATTGGACTAGCTAGTTTTGGGATTTTTTCACAATAAAAATTCAATTTGGCTCCTTTGAATTCCTCATAAGTCTTTATCCATTTAAAACTGATAATTTTTGCTCTTTTTAGTTTTTTCAATTTATTAGATATTGCTCTATTCGATTTCGGAAATGCAATTTCAATAGATTTTTGAAAAAGGTCAGAAATTTCTCTTAAAGTTAAAGTTTCAACAGCGATTCGTTCACTCATTTTGATTTAATTTATTGGAATGATCCCTCTGTTTTCTTCGTCCAGTGACCATTGGACTTGATATACATACCCATCGATTTGGTCAAGCAGTAAAAAATTATAAATGTTCTGAGTAGGATAAAGAGTAAATCTACCTTTAACCTCTTTGTCAATACTTACAAGGGCAAGTGAATTTAATCGTGTTTCTCCTCGATTACTGCTACTTACGTCATATTGTATTTGCCAAATTTTTCCATTTCGTGTGTCCAGTTTTAAAAAAGTCCACATATTTTGAGTAGAGAAGAGTTGATAAACAGGGTTTTCAACAAATTGTGATTTAATCGGTGCTGTTTCGTTCTTTTTTCCTTGGGATTGTGCTAAAGTTGTCATTGTTGTTAAAACAATGAAGATAAATGTGAAAATCTTTTCCTTCATGTTATTTAATTTATTAGGTTTTATTTTATGCATATTATTTTTATGTTAATGCATAACTAGCATATCTCGTCAAGCTTACCGTATTTTTTTAGGCTTCTTCAAAGGTTGTAAAAACATTTATTATATCAAACAGATTGTTTAAGTTTTTTATTTTCAATGGTCTGTCGATTACAAGAGAACTGATCGGATGACTCGAAGTCATCCGATCAGTGACCGTTATGAACGATCGCATGCGGCCTTTCGTCCGAGAGAAAATTTGTGCCTTGTTTGGCATTTCCCGCGGACGATGTTTGGGAACCGGAACCTATTTCTACCGACCGATAGCCGCGATGCGGCTGGGATGAGGAAATTATCATTTTTGCTCCATAGCCCTCCATTTCATTACGGACTATGCTTTTACAAGGCGGGGCTTTGCCCCTTGTCGGTTGTAATGATTGGATCTGAACATGGAAGTCCTGAAAGCCTGCCAGCCGTGACTCGAAGTCATCCGATCAGTGACCGTTATGAACGATCGCATGCGACCTTTCGTCCGAGAGAAGATTTATGCATTGTTTGGCATTGCCTCGCGGACGATTTTGGGGAACGCTCTCCGATCCTCTGGGTTGAAACCCAGGGCTACAGAATCGTTCACCGCTACGCGGTTTTCAGCCTAAAAGGCCGGTATATCCTAGCCCGGGGCAAGAGAGGAACGAACGTCACCCCGGGTAGATGAAAATGCCGAAGATCCCCGTCCGTGAGAAAACATTATTCAAGAAGAATATCTCTGGTCGGACGGAATAGAGCAAATATTGGTTAGAACGGGATGTGGAGGTATTTCGTCCGAAAGAAGGGTTGAGCCATATTCAGCATTTCCCGCGGACGATGTATCGGAACCGGAACCTATTGCTACCGACCGATAGCCGCGATGCGGCTGGGAAATCATCATCTTCGTTTCGTCCGAAAAATGATTCACGTTTTGTTAGGCATTTCCTCGCGGACGATGTTTCTTGTTGGAATATTCCTTACCCACCGATAAATCGATGGGCTACAAAATAAGCCATCCCTACGGGATTTGCATGTAAGAGCCGTAGCATTCAAGGTAAATTCATTCGCATATCGCAACCTGAGCTTTCAGCCCGTTGGCAGACATATTGAAGAAGGAATTAAGTTAAAACCCGGAATTACTTAAGTTCTGCGATCTATTTATTGTCGTCCTTTTTCACCCCAAACCGCGTTCGACTGAGCTCACGCCGAAGTTAGAAGGGGCTTTGGCTGTGAATATCACAACTGACTATCAATGAGCGAAGTCCACTTTAGGGGATTTAGGGGTAAACAAAAAATAAATACGACATTATTTCATTCCTATTACTTAGTTGCCGAAAACAAAAAAAGTGTGTCCGGAAAAACATCAGTTTTCCTAAACACACTTTGTAATCCCCAATCACAGTATTTTGTTTAACCTTATTTTCCGGCCATTCCTTTATCGATGGCTTGTTTTACATCACTGTACAATTGTTTGTTGAATTGGTTCGCTGAAGCATCATCGATATGAACCAGATCAAACAGCATAATACCATCGGTTTGCTGCAGAATCATGGTAATGGCATCCTGCATGTTCTTTAAATTCGACCAGCTGGTATTTCCAATATCAATTGCTCCAAAGTGGATATTGGCGTTTTGCAAAACAGTTTTTGCTCCGCTAATCTGTCCTTCAACGGTCCACCATCCGGAGCCGGTAAGTGTTGAAGTATAGTTACCGGTCATAAACATGTCGAGTAGTTCAGCGTAGCCGGTATTTTTATAGGTAGAATTGGCCCAGGATGAAAAATCATTTACGGAAGGATCATAGTTTTTGCTTGCCCAGTTGACACCAACGTAGTAGTACGAATCGTACCATGCACCGGAGTATGAGCAAAAAGCCATTTTAGGTTTTAGTGTTTTTACCGCAGTTCTGGCTTTGTTAACGAAATCGTGTATTGTTTGAGCTCTGAATTCCAGCCATTTTTTATATAAAGGACCTGTAGTTCCGGGAACAACTGCTCCGTTTGATGTTGTCCAGGTTTGAACAATATCGGTAGTTGTAACTGCGGACAATCCTGCCCAGTCTTTAAATTTAGATAGCGAGTAATCCGAAAAATCGGCACAGATATCGTAATAACGACAGTAGTCCAGCACAAACCCATCAATGTTATATTTCCCCACTAACTCCTTAATCAGTGAAAGTTCGTATTCCTGAGCTTTGGGTTGAGCCGCGTTAAGCATTCCATAGGAATAGACATCGGTTATTTTCTTGACTTCTCCAGAAAGAGTCATCACCTGACTTTGGATTGCGGCAAACTCCGGATCGTTAAATACTTTGCCGTATTTTGTGCCTCCGTAATTTACTCCTTCACCGAAAACACTCATCGAAGCAAATACTTTGAGTCCTTTCTTTTTTGCTTCAGTAATGGCATTTTGGAGATAATCGAAATCGGCAGCCTGAGTTGTTCCATTCCAGCTTTTCAACGGAGTGGCTATCGACGAATTATAACTTACCAGACCCGCAATACCTTTTACATCAACGACAACACCTTTAACACCCATGTCAACGGCTTTCTGAAACACAGCTGCCATTTTATCGGCAGTACCAAGTCGTGAGAAATTAGCCGAAGCTTCCATCCATAGTATCACCGGTGTCTTCTTGAATAAATGTACCATTGCGGTGTCAAGCTTTGATGTTTCGGTATTTTGATTATCCGGAGGCAATAACGGACTATTATTCTTCGAGCAGGATAAGCCTGGCATTAGAATCAGAAAAAGGTAAACGATATAAGTTAATTGTTTTCTCACAAAGCGTAATTTTTAATTGATAATATGTAAAAAGAACGGCAAGGTACGATTAGGTACCCTGCCGTTGGTTTGAATTGTTTGTTTATTTGAATGCACCGGCATCAATACAGCTTAACTCATAAGCGGTAACACCTCCATTAGTGGTCAGGAAGTAAACTGTCATGGTAAAGCCATCTTTAGAAACCGGACCTACTGCAACATCAGCTGTAATGTTCCAGTTTGGGGAAGGACATGCGATGTAGTCGCTCTCTCCATCAAAGACGTGGAATGCGGTATATGCATCACCGGAACCTGCAGAAGTGGATATTCTGGACGGTTCAGTGACATTGAAAATATGCATGGCACTGCTGTAAGCACTGGCATCTACAACTGCGGTATATTTTGCATTATTAAATTCAAAGTAGGTCAGTGCAGGAGTAGCATCACGCAAGGCTGGCAGATAATTTGAACTGAATGAGTTGAGTATGCTGTTATCTGAACCATTCACATAATCTATGAAGATGGGCAGGTTGGAGCAAACAAAATAGTTATCTGTAGCTTTCGTTCCGGTAGGTATTGCTTTAGCCACCCATCCCCATGCTTTTGGATAAACAATTGAAACCGGATCCTGAGATACGATAGCTCCATTTTTAACAGTCCATTTTAAGATACGGTTAACGCTACCTGCAGTAGTTCCATCAGTAGTTGCCATGATAACAGCATCACCGTCGAGATCACCAAATACAGATAGTTTTCGTCCGTAGAAAGCACTCTCAACCGGAGTCCAATCGGTACTGCGAGCCAATAATTTAGGTGTAGCTGTTACACTGCTCCATTTGAACAGGCAAACATTTTCTCCTGCATACAGATTATTGATTCCGACAATATTCCCTTTACTATCGTTGGCAACAGAGTAAAGACCGTTTACTCCGGTCACATTTAGTTCTCCGGCGTAGTTTCCGGTTTTCCGGTTGTAATATTTGGCTGATGATCCACCGGCCCATTCGTTCGAGAATGGCAAAACGAAATAATCGCCGCTCACAGCAATCGAAATATTGGCATAATCTGCGAAATCAAGATCGCCAGCTGATTTAGACCAAAGCTTCTTTGCTGAAGCAAATCCCTGAGCTACTTTTTCCGGAGTTCCAAGTTCAACAGAGTAAACCGCGGTTGTTCCATCGTCAGCAGTAACAGTGTACTTTACCGGTTGTGAATAATCTCTTGCTACTGCAGGATCCGGAGATATTTTGGCATAGTAAGCCAATTCAACGGTTGCGGTAAGCTTTGAGATATCTTCGGTGGTATAAGGAATGATTACCTTTTGATTCACAATAATTCCATCGATATTAACGCCGTTTAATTTAAAGGCTTTGATATCTGTTTTGTTGCTCTTTTTTCTGACGGCAGTAATAGTATAGCTTTTTACAGCACCATTTTGAGCAGTCAGGGTAAATACTTTAGCTGAAGTTAGGTTGTTTAATCCCAACGCTGGTTTCATATATGCGCTATTGGGCAAGGTTGCAGTCAGAAACATACTGTCGAGCTTTGTTTCTTTGTACGAGCCTTCCGGATAATACCAGGGAATTTCGACCGTAAGTTTATCTCCATAGGGTTCTGCTTCCACAGGTTTATAGCCACCGGTCCCATCGGCAAAGGTTACCAGAAGTGTTTTAAGTTGATTGGAATCACTTTTGGTTTTAAAATCATCATCAATCTGTGCACAGGCACTTATCAGGAATAATAATGATAAGGCAATTGCTGTATATTTTGAATTCTTCATACTTTTTTCATTTATAAGGTTGGATATTACCATCCGGTTATTTGCTCGCAAGCCGGATTGTTTGAACGTTCCGAGGATAAAATCGGGAAAGCATAGAATTTTTCAGGGAACTGACGAGGCAGATCATCACAGGTTATATAACTGTAGGTAAATGAATCTCCTGTTTTTGTAACCTTTATTCCATGTACGTACAGGCCTGTTAATTGACCAGCAGCATCTTTCCATCTTCTCAAATCCCAGTATCGCTGACCTTCACCAGCCAATTCAATTTTACGTTCTTTTTTAATTTGCTTGAGTAATGCCGCTCCTGATAAGTTTAATACTGGTAATCCAACGCGTTGGCGAACAGCATTTATTCCGGTATTTGCATCTGCTGTTTTGCTTAAATTATAAGCTGCTTCAGCAAAGTTAAGGTATACCTCAGCTAAACGGATTTCAACCAATGTTTTTGAACTGGCTTTATTAATCAAATCCGTGTGCGATTCATCAACGTTTTTCTTCAAATAATATCCGGTAACCGAAGCTCCTTTGTTGCTGCCTGCTGCCGGTGGATAAGCCGTCCAACCATCAACACCACCAACGAAAGGTTCTATCGTTCTCCCCTTCCATGCGCTGCCATTGTATAAAACGGTTGCTTTGAAACGTGGTTCAAGGTTATCCCATGGAGGAGTTGTGGTAACATTATTGGCATGCCAGGTAGTCCAGTCAACAGTTCCACCACCAGCTTTTTCGTACGATTCGATCAATTCCTGCGTTGGTTCAATATCGCCGCCAAAACCAGTGTAATCACCACCAGGACTTGTAATCAGATCATAGTTGTGGGTTAGATTTGGGTAGCTGTATTTGTATTCGAGGATTGCTTCTTTGTTGTTGGCGAAATATGAACCAAAAGCATCTTCATAAGAAGTGTTAAGCTTGTAAGTTCCGTCGGTTACCATCGCTAAAACTTTATTGGCAGCATCGTATGCTGATTGCCAACGTTCGGCATATAACATTGCTCTTGAGAGCATAGCACAAGCAGCACCCTGAGTTACACGTCCGGCATCCGAACTTTCCCATGTTTTCGGAAGATTTTGAGCAGCAAAACCAAGTTCTGCTTCTACATAATCCCAGCATTCAGCAGTTGTACTTCGTGCATGGATCGGATCACTTGTCAGTTCTTTCAGTAAAATTACGCTTCCGTGATTTCTCATTAACAGAAAATACAAATATCCGCGGAAGAACCGGGCTTCAGCGCTTAATCTGGTTTTTACGGTTTCACTAAAATTGGCACTTTCATTAAGTCCAGCCAAAAATTCGTTGATCAGTCGGATATTGTAATAGGCATTAGTCCAAATATCCAAAGAATTCTGATCGGGAGTAATCAAACTTGGATTCGTAGCATACATGTTTGCCACAGCTCCATTCGATCCAATAGTACTTCCTGCTGTTTTTACAATGTCAGTTAATCCATCGGTGTACATACATCCATTCAGATAAGCGCCTCCAAATAATCCATAATGGCTTAATATCGGATAAAATGAATTGACATATAATTTGGCATTTTTTTCGCTGCTGAAAGCAACTGTTTCGGAATATTTATCTGTTGGATCAGGTGTAAGAAATTCATTACAACCTGTAAAACCAACCATTGTTGCTGCAATGATAATGGATAAAATATATTTATTCATAATTGTGATTTTTTTAGGGTTAGAAAGTTATTGATGCCCCCAGGCTGAATGTCCGTTGTTGAGGATAATACCCGTTACTTACGTTTGGTGCTTCCGGATCGAGGTATTTAAACGATGAAATGGTGAGCACATTCGTGGCAGCTACTGACAGTCTGGCGTCAAAGCCAAGTTTTCCGGCTATTGCTTTAGGTAATGAATACCCCAGTTGAACGTTCTTCAAACGGGCATAAGCGCCATTAACAATCCACAGCGTTGAAGCCCAGTTGTTATTGGCTCTCCATTGATTATCCAAACGAGGATATTCACCGTTTGTATTGGTTGGTGACCATGCGCCTTCTACCAGATACTTAGGAGTATTTCCTCCATTGTAGAATGGACGTGTAAATTGAGTATCGTCCCAACCAATTCCATCATACCAACCCATCAAAGCATTGTCGCAAATAGCTGCTCCCTGAATCAGAAATGAAAAATCGAAATTTTTCCATGTTGATGAAAAATTGAAACTGTAGTTTAATTCAGGTAAACTGCTTTTTCCGATAACGGTCACATCCTGTTCATAGGTTATTTTACCATCGCCATTAATATCTTTATAAATGATATCGCCTGCACGAGCGGAAGAATTGACTACCGGAGAAGTAGTTGCCTGACGGTCGGTTTGAAATAAGCCCTGATAGATCAGCCCGGTTTTAGCTCCCATTGAGCGGCCAATTAAACTCTGGTATTCCGGAATATCAACCGATTGATCCATATTTAAAATCCGGTTGTGTGCCCAACTGATCGATCCACGGGTCATGTAAGCAAATTCACCGATTTTATTTTTATGCGAAAGAACCAGTTCAAAACCGCGATTGTCAACCTTCCCGGAGTTAACCGTATTCGAGTAATAACCACCAATTGAAGGAGGATAAGTTCCACCTACGGTAGTCAGAATGTCGCGGGTAACTTTATAGAAATAGTCAAATTCAACGCCTAACTTTCCGTTCCACAGTTCAAGATCAAGCCCGCCGTTGGCAGTGTATGATTTCTCCCAGGTTAAATCTTTATTTGGATAAGATGTGGTATAGATTCCGTTTGCATTGTTTCCTCCAAAATTGGCAACAGGTCCGTTAATCGTTACAAATCGCATATAATCATAACTTCCATTGGTGACATCATTACCTAAGACACCATAAGAAGAGCGCAATTTTAAATTGGTTATAGTTCCTTTTAAGCTCTGGAAGAAGCCTTCTTCAGAAACCCTCCATCCCAAAGATCCTGAAGGGAAGAACCCATAGCGCAGGTTTTTTGGAAAATTGGTAGAAGCATCAACACGAGCTGAGAATTCAGCTAAATATCTGTTGTCATACGTGTAATTGAAACGCCCTACCCATCCGGCACGGTGTGTTGTTACAGTACCGCCTGTAGGTTTTGTAGGATTCTCTTTGGCAAAGGCAAATTCTGAAATGTCATTTAAATCAAAATTACGGGCATAAGCACCTAGTTGTGTTCCTTTATATTCAGACTGTTCTGCTACCAATAAGGCATCAACAGCATGTTTTTTATTAAACGTATTCTGATAGGTGATAAACTGTTGAGTAGTCCAACGGGTGGTCTGGTTATAGCCTTCAGTTAATAAAGCTACAGTGCCATAAGGGGCATCAACTTCCGTTAGGTTACTGGATGTTGTTGTAGGATTAACAGCCCATACGGTATATGGGGTATAGAATGATTTGGAGTGGTAATAGTTTTTGTCGTAGCTACCAACAACTTTAAATGATAGGCCTTTCAGAAAAGGTGCATCATATTTCATCGACAAGCTGGTTTGTATTCCGGTATTGTCTGTATTGTTAAAGCCTGAAAGATCTCTTGCTGCTAATGGATTATTTCCCGTTAAAAGTGAAGTCGCCAGATATTTTCCACCCGATGTTTGTGCATTAATGTATGGAGCGGCAGTAATAATCTGGTTCATTAGGTTGGTCGAAACAGAATTACCGTTTCCATCAAAATTTGAAATCTGTGGATTATGACTGTCAGCAACATTTCCACTGACATTCAATGCCAGAGATAGTTCATTGGTTACTTTAGCATCAAGGTTTGAGCGAAGGTTATAACGTGAATAATCTACCCCTTTGATAATTCCATCCTGATTCAGGTAGCCAAGAGAAACAAAATATTTAACATCTTTATTCCCACCACTTAGCGACAGGTTATGTTGTTGCATGGGTGCTGTTTTCTTGATCATCAGGTTTACCCAGTCGGTACTTCCGTAAATTCCATCCGGATCACCTTTGGTAACTTTATTAATTACAGCATCCGAAAATGTATGTCCGCGACCGTTTATTTCGTCAGCATAGTTGTACCATTTTACATACTCTTCTCCATTTAAATATTCAGGCATGCGGGTATTACTGCTCAAACTATAGGAAGCCGTATAGGATATTACCGGTTTACTTTCTTTCCCACGTTTGGTAGTTACCAGAATAACTCCGTTTGCACCTCTGACTCCATATACTGCTGAAGCCGAAGCGTCTTTTAAGATAGTTACTGACTCGATTTCAGAAGGATCAAGATTGTTAAAAGAGCGTTCAACTCCATCAACCAGAATCATTGGAGAATTGCTGTTTAAGGAACCAAATCCCCGAACATACATATCTACCCCATCATTTCCTGGTTGACCGGAAGACTGCCGGGTAATTAATCCGGGTAATTTACCAACAAGAGCCTGTGAAATATTGGCCATTGGAGCTTTTACCAGTTCAGTTGAATTAACCGAGGCAACTGATCCAATCAGTGAGGCTTTTTTCTGTGTACCGTAACCAACGACAACAACTTCTTCGATGCCAATTGTTTCATCCAATAATACAACGTTTATGGAAGTTTTTCCTGAAACCAATATTTCCTGGGTTTTCATCCCAATAAATGAGAATAACAGTGCTGAATTTTTTGAAACCCAATTGATCGAATAGTTTCCGTTGGCATCAGTAATTGTTCCATTTGTTGTTCCTTTTATGGATACCGAAACTCCTGGTAACGGATTCCCGGATACGTCAGCCACTTTTCCTGATACTTTTTCCTGAGTCGGTGCATTCATCTTTTCAACAGGTGAAATCACAATTTTACGATCAGTTACCTGAAATTCAACTTGCTGATCTTTAAAAATATCAGCAAGAACATTTTTAATTTTTTGATTTTCAGCATTAACTGATACGTTTCGGTCAACATCAACCAATTCATTGTTGTAGATGAAGAAGAAATCTGAACTATTCTCGATTTTCAGAAGTACATCTTTGATCGGTTCATTCTTTATGTTCAGGCTTATTCTTTGTTCCTGTGAGTAACTTTCGCTGGCAAGCAGGCTAAAAGTTGAAACCAGAATGATTAAAGCAGTTAGTTTCATAACAAATAGTGATTTTTTTAGGACACACCTACGCCAGTCTATCCCTGTTTTACTGTTTTTTTTCATAGATTTGTTTGTTTTTAGATTATTAAATCGATAAACCCTGTCTGACAGGTAAATAAACAGGGAAGTGGGCCAACACTTTCC
>Ga0302286_10000348_pt1 | contig 37707 bp, 26 predicted proteins | sample III_Fen_E2_3_FD_198765 | JGI IMG/M metagenome (GOLD analysis project Ga0302286, IMG submission 198765) | Peat permafrost microbial communities from Stordalen Mire near Abisko, Sweden - III_Fen_E2_3 | ecosystem: Environmental > Terrestrial > Soil > Wetlands > Permafrost | place: Sweden: Abisko...
GATTTTCAAACGGTTATGAAAATAACTATCCTCCAAGAGGGTAAATCAACCAAAAATATCGATTTTTATAGCAATAATTTAAGTGTGTTTAACTTTATATGCCAATACTGCTGCAAGTTGGGTTAAGTATCAATTTGATAGTATTTATTTTTTAAAATTTTCTTTTTACACAGCCTCTTTAGTTGGAGCTAAAAGTGATAATTCAAAACAGCTTTAGCCAAAATAATCACAACTCTAAAACTGAATATTTGTCATTTATATTTTGGCTAAAGCCAATAATATGATTTTTATTTTGGACCTTCCAACTAAAGTTCGAGGCTATTAATTAGTGCGGTCTAAACGCATATACCTAATTAGTTTTATACAACTTATTCAATCGCTCTTATATTTGTTTAAAAATTTATTGATAAGGTGATTTTTAGGTCTACTTTTTTAAAGTCTTAAGATGAATCAATTGAAATAAATCCTATTGATCATAAAAAAAAGTTTAAGCGTTACAAAATTATAGGTCGTTTTTTTTATTTACAATAGCAAATAGTCCGGTAATACAGTTTATACCGCTAATTTGTACGTACTTGTACGTACTTGCACTTACATGTACATTCTCCCGTCTTAATTTTAACTTATGATAATATTTAAAAATCTCATTTTAACATCATAAATCGGGCAATTGGGACTCATTTTTTATTTTTATAATGAGTAAAGAATAATTTTCAAACTCTTTAGTCAACTAAAATAATCAATACGGGTGTTTTTTTTGATAATTTTATTTATATTTGTACTCCGACTATATGTCGATAACCGAATGGTTTTGAACTGGTTTTGGATTGGTCTTGGGTTGGTAGCTATTCTGACTTATCAGTCATTTAATATTCACTTATTCGCCATATAAAAGCCATATATCTTAGAAGGTATATGGCATATAATTTGGAAATAAATGAAAGGATTAAAGATACCAAAACGAATCCAAAACGAATCCAAAACCATTTCAAAACCATTTCAAATCGAATTGAAGAATAAGACCGAACTGAAATCTGAATAGAACGCAGGAAGAACGCAGAAAGAATAAAGATAAAATAGTCATAAAATTTGCGTCATGCAATTTAGTATGTCAGATTGATTTATTCGTTGTATCAATTACGAACAGGTTTATTGAGAAATCGATCAGATTTTTAATTTCGAAGACACCGGATATAAATGAATACACTCTGAAAAACATTCCAACAGAAATGTTGAATCTTACAATTAATTTTGGTATTCGTATCGATTAATATGTTGCAATATGTATCTTTACAACTAAATTTGAATTCATACTTTTTAAATGATATCCAGTTAACTGAAAGCCAGTTAAAGAAATTTACGGGCTTTATTAAGTTGCAACTGATCTCTTGTTTTTTAAGAAAATAAGAATCACCTCTTTAATACTAATTATCTTCTTATTCCAGCTTCGTATTTCTAATGAAGACCATTCAGCAAGTACTACTCTTGCTTTAAAAACCGATGTCAGTTGGGGAACTCAAATAGAAGCAGCCGAAAAAAAGAATCTATATGTCATAGGTCACAGAAATGGAATGCCTGGTTTTGTTGAAGAACCTGGGGATAAATATCAACCTGGTATGGGTAAATCCGGCTAATGAATGATGAATTGCACAGGATGTGCCGGTAAAACAATTCGGGCAAATAACCCGGGAATGCGCATTCTGATCGATTTTCACGACAGTGAGCTATGGGCTGATGGTTCACACCTGACTTATCCGATATTATTACTTGAAAAACCGGACTTCTCAAATAATCAAAATAAGGGACTGAGGTTTTTACAAGGAATTAAATCTTTCTTTTTTGCCAACATTCATAGAAAAGAATTCAGGAATATCTAACTAAGTTTTCAATGTTGAATTTCATTTTGAAAGTATATAATATATTGAGCAGATTCTTCGATAGTCCTGGAAAACTACTAGTCCTTTAGACCTAGTAAAGTAGTACTTTAAATAACAATTTTTAGCCTTTTAGCTCAGACCAATTAGAGTTAAAACCCGTAATTTTACTGCATTTAAGGGTCGTATAGATAAAAGTTAAAAAAGGAAATAAATATAGTCCGATAAAAGTTACGATCAGCGGAAAATAAGACGTCAGCAGATACGTTCCACAGGGTATCTGAAGGGTTTATTCAGGAATAATCAGTCAGTTTTAATGAAAAAGAAAGCTTTATGACTGAATATCCGGCACTAAATATTATTATTTAAAAAATCAGACACATTTTTGTAATACAGGGGCATTTAATGTAACCGTTTAGAAATAAAAGTTTTAAAATGGATCATATAAGCAGTTATCCATTTTTAAAAGAGTTGGGTAAAAAAAAGACTTGTAAGATTCACAGATTGTTATATTATTTTTATCAAAAGTCCGTTAATAGAAAAACATTTTCGAGAGAATTAAGCAGATCAACCTATTAAAATTCATTTTTAAAACATTATTTTTTTTTATGAAAAAACTGAAAGAAGTATTCTTTTCAATGCTTACCAGCGTCATCTTATTGGTGATATTCGGTACAGCTATTGCTTATGCCACTTTTGCAGAGAATAGTTCGGGAACGGAATATGCCCGTCAGATAGTATACAATGCTAAGTGGTTTGAAGTATTGCTGTTTCTGTTAATCGTAAATTTAATAGGAAGTGCTGTCAGGTATCAACTCTTCAAAAAACGCAAATTCAGTGTTCTGCTTTTCCATTTAGCATTTATATGTATGATTATCGGTGCCGGGATCACCCGTTATTTCGGTTCGGAAGGCATTATGCATATCCGTCAGGGAGAAACCAGCAACGAGATGTCCTCAGATAAAACAACCGTCAGGATATTAGCCGAATACAAAGGTGAAAAGGCCGAACGGAGTAAAGAAGCCAGTTTCTCGGAAGCCGGACAGAATACTTTTTCGGAAAGCTTACCGATCGGAGGAAAGACAATATCCATAGAAAACGAACTTTTTATTCCGAATTCGGTAGAAACCATTGTTCCGGATGAACAGGGCGAACCGGCACTTTCACTTTTTGTAATGAACAGTCAAAATCAGGGAATGGATTTTATCCTGCTCAACGGAGAAACCAATAGCTTCGGTGGAGTATCTTTTGCTTTTGGCGATACCTTGCACAAAGCTGACATCTCATTTACACTGAAAGGGAATCAGTTATTCTTTAAAACGAATCTGCCTCTCTCGAAAATGAGTATGATGCAAAAAACCGAATCAATGATGATGCCGGGTGCCATTATACTGGCTGAACAGAAAACTATCTACAAGGCCGACAATTTATTGTTTGTGCTGAAAACGTATATGCCCAAGGCAAAAAAGAATCTGACACAGGCAACCCCTGAAATGGAAAAGACAGGGATCATTAAAAAAGGAAAAGATGCTATCATTTTTAAAGTAAGTGATGGCAATATTACAAAACGTATCAATGTGTTGAGTTCTGAGAATCAGATTTCTCAACCGGGAACCTGCATGTTGAATGGTGTAAAGGTTTCGATCTCATACGGTATGCTTCAACATGTATTGCCGTTCAGCATCACGTTACGTTCCTTTCAGCTGGATCGTTATCCGGGTTCAAACAGTCCGTCATCATATGCCAGTGAAATTACATTAATTGATTCGGAATTAAAAAGTGAACGACCATTTAGAATTTACATGAACAACATATTAAATTACAGGGGATACCGGTTTTTCCAGTCGTCCTACGATCCTGATGAAAAGGGAACGGTATTATCGGTTAGCCATGATTATTGGGGAACGCTCATTTCCTACATTGGTTATTTTTTAATGGCATTAGGAATGATCCTGACTTTGTTTAATAAAGACAGCCGGTTCAGAACAGTATTAAAACTGAGCAATGAATTACAGATAAAGCGTAAAGCCGGTAAAGCAATCGTTCTCATCGGATGCATCCTGCTATCGGGATCATTATTTGCATCAGGAGGTGGCATTACCAAAAAATCGCACATAGAAGCATTAAACAGTTTGCTTATACAGGATGAAGCACAGGGGCGTATCGAACCGTTCAATACCTTTGCATCGGATGTATTGCGAAAAATATCCAAGAAAACAAGCTACAACAACCAGTCGGCAGTTGAAGTTCTGTTGGGGATGAGTGCGAATCCAACCAGCTGGCAAAACGAACCAATGATTAAAGTAGCCAATCCACAGCTTGGAAAAGAATTAGGGGCTGTAAACGATTATGTTTCGTTTAATCAGCTTTTCGATTTTGACAACGGGGGTGCTTACCGATTGAAAGAAAAAATCGACAAAGTCTATCAGAAAGAACAATCCACTCACAACAAATACGATAAGGAGATTGTAAATGTCGACGAACGGGTGAACATTTGCTATCAGATTTTTAATGGGAATATGCTGGCCTTGTTTCCGGTACCCGGACATACTGATGGGAAATGGAGTACTGCTAAGCCCGTAGTTCAGGAATCGGCACAAAACCCACACACAGGAATGGCCGGAATGAGCGGAACCTCTGCTCCATCAGGCATGAGCGGCATGTCTGCTCCTGCAGGAATGGGAAGTACTGAAGGGAAGAAAGCTCCATCCATGGAGAGCATTCAGGGAAAGACTCCACCTCCGGGAATGGGAGGCACTGAAGGAAAAACAGCATCTGCGGAAATGGGAAGTGCCGAAGGGAGGACTCCTCCGGCAGGAATGGGTAGTGTTGAAGGGAAAACCCCACATGCAGGCATGGGGGGCATGTCACAGGAACAACTGAGTGCCATGATGGGAAATAATCCTGCAGCAGCAGCATCCACCTTGTCGAACGATTCACCTGAAATGTTGCTGACCAATTATTTTAAAGCGGCGAATGAAGCCATGTCTTCGGGGAACTGGGATATCGCCAATCAACAGTTAACCCGCATCAAAAGTTATCAACTAGTGAATGGAGGAACCAATTTACCTTCCGCCACAAAAATAAAGCTCGAAATATTTTATAACAACCTGAATATATTCGGAATACTGGCGATAATCTATGCTTTGCTTGGTTTTTTACTGTTAATCATGCATTTGGTTGATATTTTCAAAGTAAAATCAGGATTGGAGAAGTACCTGAATTTAGCCATTTATCCGTTTTTGGTTGTCTTTGTCCTTTACACGGCAGGACTGGCCATTCGTTGGTACATTTCGAGCCATGCCCCCTGGAGTAATGGATATGAAACCATGATATTCGTAGGATGGGCAGCCGCGTTGTCAGGGATGTTGTTTGCACGTAAATCGCCGATCACACTTGCCGTAACAGGTGTTTTATCCGCTATTGCCTTGTTTGTAGCCGGAATGAGCTGGATGAATCCAGAGATTACAAACCTGGTTCCCGTACTCAAATCGTTCTGGTTGATCATTCACGTAGCTATCATTACTTCCAGTTACGGATTCCTGGCTATGGGTGCCTTGCTGGGAATGCTTAATTTAATCCTGATGGTTGCACGGACAAAAAAGAATGCTTTAAAATTAAAGGACAATATTCAGGAAATAAGTTACATCATTGAACTGGCCTTAATAGTCGGTTTAATCATGCTGACCATAGGATGTTTTATCGGTGGTGTCTGGGCCAATGAATCATGGGGTCGTTACTGGGGATGGGATCCAAAAGAGACCTGGGCATTAGTCAGCATACTGGTCTATTCGGCAATCTTACACTTACGCAATGTTCCAAAAGCGAACAACCAATTCGTATTAAGCAGCTTAGCACTTATTGGGTTTAGTACCATAATAATGACATTTTTTGGTGTTAATTATTACCTTTCGGGGATGCATTCTTATGCACAGGGAACACCTCCACCGGTTCCGGCATTTGTATATTTTGTTATTGCCGGCGTAATTGCCTTAGTAATATTAGCTTACAATTCAGAAAAGAAAAACAGGATTTAAAATGATCCGGCAAAACAGATAAGAAAATAAAGATCTGTTTTTGTGCTATTTACGTTAGATTTCAAGGGTTAAACAAGAGAGCCTTATTTTTAATAGGTCTAAATAATTGAGGTTTAACCTTTTGAAAAATTTATTATCCAATTATTTTTCTAATTTTGAATTAAATAGAGTATCAAATATTGAGAAATAACTCAGATTTAAGAAAACAAAATCATAAATTATTTTCTAAATATTTCAGTATTAAAAAGCAACTAAATAATGACCCGAAACATCCATCGATTAACAATAACACTTTATTCGCTCATCGTTATCATTACAATAATTGGATTGACTTACATAGGATTTACGTATTATAACAAACCCATTGAAGAACGTTTTTTTGATCCGAATTATGCATTACTCAAACCAAGTGGGCTTTTAGGACATGGATTAGGGATATTAGGTTCACTGATGATTGTAGTTGGATTGTTTTCATATATGATTCGTAAACGATTTAAACTATTTGTCCGTGTAGGGGTATTAAAGTACTGGCTTGAATTTCATATTTTTTTATGTACGTTAGGTTCTATACTGGTAGTGTATCATACGACTTTTAAATTCGGAGGAATTGTATCCATTGGAGTATGGAGTATGGCAATTGTTTGGTCAAGCGGAGTTATCGGAAGGTATATTTATATACAGATACCCCGTTCGATCGAGGGGCGTGAATTAACCTTACGGGAAATCCAGGATGTAAAGACAGATCTGGATTTAGAATTAATGAATAAATATCATGTTGATATTTCGGAAATTAAAACGAATAATTATTCGACAAAAAAATTAAAGATCATATCGAAGAATATTAATTCATCAGATTTTAAAAAAATCAAGCAATTAATACGATCTCAAAAAAAATTAGTCCGTCGTATCGATCGATTAGATCGGATGCAAAGTCTTTTTAAATACTGGCATGTCGCTCATTTACCTTTTGCGCTTATCTTATTAATAATCATGGTCATTCACATTGCAGTGGTGCTCACCTTTGGCTATAAATGGATCTTTTAAAATTATGAATCAACTAATAGAATTATCAATTTATGGTGTTGCGATATTAATGATTGTGATCATTTTGCTGGTTTATATAAAAAAACAGCGAAGGGAGTCGAAAGAAGTTGATGTAAAGATAGAGCATGCCAAAGAAGAAGGGATTCATGAACCGGTATCCCTGTATCCTGTTGTCGATCCGAACAGATGTATCAAAAGTGGTGCTTGTATCGATGCCTGTCCGGAACATGACATTTTAGGAATCAGGAATGGTAAAGCCACCATCATCAACGCATCCCATTGTATCGGACATGGTGCCTGTTTCAGGGCGTGTCCGGTTGAAGCGATTTCCTTGTGGATTGGTACTGAGAAGCGTGGTGTTGATTTGCCGGACGTGGGTCCTACTTTTGAAACCAATGTACCGGGAATATATATTGCCGGGGAATTAGGTGGTATGGGATTAATAAAGAATGCAGTTTCCCAGGGAAAGGAAGCAGTTGAAAATATTGTAAAAACAATAAAAAAAGATGTAAAGGCTGACTATGACTTAATAGTGGTAGGTGCTGGACCTGCAGGGATTTCGGCTACACTTGCCGCAAAGAAGTATAATTTAAAAGTATTAACGCTGGAACAAGACACCTTAGGTGGTACGGTTTATACTTTTCCACGTTCAAAAATTGTAATGACATCACCCATGGATTTGCCATTATACGGAAAAATAAAATTTCGTGAGACCTCAAAATCAGAGTTACTCGAATTGTGGCACACCGTGTTATCAAAAAATGATATACAGATCAAAGAGAATTCAAAAGTAGAAGCCATTGTTCCGGAAGGAAAAATATTTAAAGTAGAAACAACCGCAGGTGAAACCTATACTACCAAAACAGTTTTAGTAGCAATTGGCCGTCGAGGGACACCCCGTAAATTAAATATAAAAGGTGAAGATACCGAGAAAGTTGCCTACCGTCTGTTAGAACCTGAAGAAATAAAAAATAAAAACATTCTGGTTGTCGGAGGAGGTGACTCAGCCATAGAATCGGCTTTGCTGCTGGCAGATGAAAACAAAGTGACACTTTCGTACCGGAGTGAATCCTTTAGCAGATTGAAAGTGAGAAATGCCGAAAGTATAAACGAAGCCATTAAAAACAAGACGATAACGGTAATATTTAACTCGAACATAGTAGCCATTGATACCGATACCATTACCTATTCGATTAAAGATTCGGCAGATGTATTAAAGTTGAAAAATGATCTGGTATATATTTTTGCCGGTGGAGAACTTCCAACACAATTTCTTAAAAAAATAGGGATTGATGTGACTACAAAATATGGTGAAAGTGTGTTGAAACACTGAGAACAAGAATAAGACACGTTTAAATAGCACTTAATAACGGAATTAACGAATCATCATCAGATATGAAATTAAAAGATTTATTGTTCATTTTCGGACTGTTTTTTTTAAGCACACAGTATGCTACTGCACAGATTTCGCCGGGCGAACTGAGCAATACACATGCCTATCTTGAAGGTGTAAGCAATTGTACGAAATGCCATACTGTGGGGAATAAAGTTACCCGTGAAAAATGTCTGGCGTGCCATCAGATTATTAAAACGAATATACTGGCTCATAAAGGGTACCATGCTTCAAAAGAAGTTGCCGGGAAACAATGTGTTGCCTGCCACAACGAACATCACGGACGTAATTTCCAGATTATCAGATTTGACAAAAAGACATTTGTTCACAGCAAAACAGGATTTGTTTTAAAAGGAGCCCATGCCCGTCAGGATTGTCGGAATTGTCATAAAAGTGAGTTTATAACCGATGCCAGATTAAAAAAGAAAGCATCGACCTATATGGGATTAAATCAGCGTTGCCTTACGTGTCACGAAGACTACCACCGGGGTAAAATGTCATCGAGATGCACGAATTGCCATAATTTTGAGTCGTTTAAAAATGCCACCGGGTTTGACCACAATACAACAAGATTTCCATTATTGGGTAGTCACCGAACTGTAGCCTGTGAAAAATGTCATAAGACAGAAATTGTAAACGGCAAGCCAAGACAGAAATTCAGAGGTGTTGAATTTGCCAATTGTACAGCATGTCATAAAGATGTGCATGATAATAAGTTCGGGCAGAATTGCAAGAAGTGTCACACTGAAGAATCGTTTCATGCCGTAAAAGGGATGAAGACCTTTGATCATGATAAAACAGACTTTAAACTTGTCGGGAAACACAATTTACTTGCCTGTAAAGCATGTCATAAGACCTCTTTAACAGCACCGATACGACATGATCATTGTACGAGTTGTCACGCAGACTACCATCATGGAGAATTTGCAAAAAAAGGGATATCCCCCGATTGCAATCAATGTCACAACAACAATGGGTTTACTCCGAGTGCCTACACCGTAGAAAAGCACAACTTAACTGATTTCAAACTGGAAGGAGCACATTTAGCAACCCCATGTATGGCCTGCCATAAGAAACAGGGGAAATGGTCGTTCCAAAACATGGGAAGCCGATGTGTCGATTGCCATGTTAATATTCACAAAGGATATATACAGGACAAATACATAGTGAACAACAACTGTATTACCTGTCACAATGTAACCAGCTGGAAAAAAGTAACTTTCAATCATTCGCTGACTAAATTCAAACTGGATGGTGCACACGCTAAATTACTATGCAGCGATTGCCACTATGCAAAAAACGAAAAAGGCGTAAGGGTTCAGAAATTTATCGGGTTATCAACAGATTGTGAAAGTTGTCATAAGAATTCACATGTCGGACAATTTGATGTAAATGGGAAAACAGATTGTACAAAATGCCATACTACTGATAACTGGGTAAAGACAAAATTTGATCACAACACTTCCCGCTTTAAACTGGATGGCGCCCATGCAACAGTTGAATGCAAGGAGTGTCATAAGGAAGTAAATGATGTTAAAGGAAAATATATTCAATACAAATTCAAAAGTATAGAATGTTCAACTTGTCATTCATAATTATTTTAGTACATTTTATAACATTAGATATAAAATCTCAAACTTCACCTCATGGTGATAAGTTAACCTTAAAATGTGAAAATTGTCACCTCAGTACGGATTGGACATCCATCCTGATAAATAAGGATTCTTTTAATCACGACAGTACAGGTTTTAAATTGGTGGGTCAACATCAGGCAGTAGCATGCAAAGAATGCCACAGTGATTTGATATTTGATCATGCAAAGAAGGAATGTAATTCATGTCACCCGGATTTTCATCAACCGACAGTAGGCCGGGATTGTGCACGGTGTCATAATTCAACATCCTGGATCATAAAAAGCAGCACGCATGCCGGGCAATTTGACATAAACGGAAAAACGGATTGTTCAAGATGCCATGTCACTGACAGTTGGAGGATAACGAAATTTGATCATAACACGACAAGATTTAAACTGGATGGAGCACATGCATTCGTAAAATGCAATGAATGTCATAAAGTTGTCGTTGATAAAAAAGGAAAGTATGTACAATACAGATTTGGGAATATCGAATGTATAAATTGTCATTATTAACTCTTCTTGCTCTGTTTGTAGCAGTAACTGTGTTTTCGCAATCTTCACCTCACGGAGACAAGCTAAACATGAAATGTGACGTTTGTCATGTCAGCAAGAACTGGACAACCATAGTTATTAAAAAAGACTCATTCAATCATAATGACACCGGCTTTCCGTTAACCGGACAACATCAGACTGTATCCTGTAAAAAATGCCATAGTGATTTAGACTTTTCGACGGCTAAAAACAAAACCGAATGTATTTCATGTCACGCAGATGTTCATCAACTTACTTTAGGAAGAGATTGCGGACGATGCCATACGCCTCTCACCTGGAAAGTTGAAAACATTACCCGGATACACGACCAAAGCAGATTTCCGTTACATGGAAGTCATGCCGTGACTGATTGTATGCAATGCCATAAATCGGCATCTTTACTACGATATGATCCAATTGGCACCGAATGTATTGATTGTCATTCCGCGGATTATTTTGCAACGACAAATCCGTCCCATGTTGCATCGAAATTTCCAACAGATTGTAACATGTGTCATAATGAAAACAACTGGCAATCGGCTACATTCAATCACAACAATACAGCTTTTCCATTAAAAGGTGCACATGTCGGGTTAGAGTGCATACAATGCCATGCTAAAGGATACGCGGGCACACCAACTACCTGTGTCAGCTGTCACTTAACGAATTATAATGCTACTACGAATCCAAACCATGTGACTTCTAAGTTTTCTACGGATTGTATAACCTGTCATAATGTAACGGCATGGAGTCCGGCAACATTTAATCACAATACGGCAACAACTTTCCCTTTAACAGGATCTCATGCCGGCGTACTCTGTATCAGTTGCCATACAAATGGATATGGTGCCATACCGACAACCTGTGTCAGTTGTCACCTTGCGAATTATACGGCTACCACCAATCCGTCACATTCAGCGGCCAAATTCCCGACAACCTGTGAAACTTGTCACACGACAACTGTATGGCAACCTTCTACCTTTAATCATACTACTTCAACCTCGTTCCCTCTAAAGGGAGCACATGTTGGCGTTGCCTGCCAGAGTTGCCATACAAACGGTTATTCAGGAGGGACACCGGCTACCTGTGTGGGTTGTCACCTGAACAATTACAACACAGCAGCAAACCCGAATCATGTTGCTAATAATTTTTCTAAAGATTGTCAGACATGTCATAATGTAACTGCATGGCAACCTTCGACCTTCAATCATACTACAACTTCTTTCCCTTTGACAGGAGCACATACTGCTGTTGCCTGTGTAAGTTGCCATACCAACGGATACACCGGTGGTACACCCACTACCTGTGTGGGTTGTCACCTGACGAACTTTAATGCAACCACAAACCCGAATCATGTATTGGCTAAATTCTCAACCGATTGCAAGACCTGTCATAATGTAACTGCCTGGAGTCCGGCAACATTTAACCATACTACGGCAACAACTTTTCCATTAACAGGTGCCCATATCGGAGTAGCCTGTATCAGTTGTCATGCAAAGGGTTATGCAGGAATTCCAACTACTTGTGTGAGTTGTCACCTGACGAATTATAATGCTACTACGAATCCAAACCATGTGACTTCTAAGTTTTCAACAGACTGCATAACCTGTCATAATGTAAGTTCGTGGACCAGTGCTACATTTAATCACAACACAGCAACAACATTCCCGTTAACCGGAGCTCATATCGGAGTAGCCTGTGTCAGCTGTCACCCAACGGGTTATACAGCCATCCCGACAACCTGTGTAAGTTGCCACCAGACGAATTACAATGCGACCACCAATCCGTCGCATTCAGCAGCCAAATTCCCGACAACCTGTGAAACCTGTCACACGACTACGGCATGGCAGCCTTCCACTTTCAATCATACTACTTCAACAACCTTCCCATTAACGGGAGCACATGTTGGGGTGGCTTGCGTAAGTTGTCATACCAACGGGTATACCGGCGGTACTCCAACTACCTGTGTGGGTTGTCATCTGACAAATTACAACACTGCAACTGTACCGAATCATACAACAAACAATTTTTCGAAGGATTGTCAGATCTGCCACAACAACACAGCCTGGCAGCCGTCAACTTTCAATCACGCCACAACTTCATTCCCGTTGACAGGATCACATGTTGGGGTTGCCTGCGGAAGTTGTCATACCAACGGGTATACCGGCGGTACTCCAATTACCTGTGTGGGTTGTCATCTGACGAATTACAACACTGCAACCGTACCGAATCATACAACAAACAATTTTTCGAAGGATTGTCAGATCTGCCACAACAACACAGCCTGGCAACCGTCAACTTTCAATCATGCCACCACTTCATTCCCGTTGACAGGAACACATAGTGCAGTTGCCTGCGGAAGTTGTCATACAAATGGGTATACCGGCGGTACTCCAACGACATGTGTGAGTTGTCATCTGACAAATTACAACACTGCAACCGTACCGAATCATACAACAAACAATTTTTCGAAGGATTGTCAGATCTGCCACAACAACACAGCCTGGCAGCCTTCAACCTTCAATCATGCCACCACTTCATTCCCGTTGACAGGAGCACATAGTGCAGTTGCCTGCGGAAGTTGTCATACCAACGGATATACCGGCGGAACACCCGCTACCTGTGTGGGTTGTCACCTGACGAACTTTAATGCTACCACAAACCCAAATCATGTATTGGCTAAATTCTCAACAGATTGCAAGACCTGTCACAATGTTAATACATGGAGTCCATCAACATTTAACCATACTACGGCAACCAGTTTTCCACTGGCAGGTGCCCATATCGGAGTAACCTGTATCAGTTGTCATGCAAAGGGGTATGCCGGCATTCCAACTACTTGTGTGAGTTGCCATCTTACAAATTATAATGCGACCACAAACCCGAATCATGCAACAGCCAAGTTTCCTACAACCTGTGAGACTTGCCATACTGTTACAGCCTGGACACCATCAACATTTAACCACACGACTTCAACTGCTTTCCCGTTAACCGGATCACACACCGGAGTAGCCTGCGTAAGTTGCCATCCGACAGGATATACAGCTATTCCGACTACCTGTGTGAGTTGTCACCTTGCCAGTTATAATGCAACGACAAATCCGAATCACGTGACTGCAAAATTTGCAACAACCTGTGAGACTTGCCATACAACAAAAGCCTGGGTGCCTTCAACGTTTAATCACAGCACTGCCACCACGTTTCCATTGACAGGTGCTCATACAGGAGTAGCATGCGTCAGTTGTCACCCTTCAGGGTATGCTGCAATACCGACAACCTGTGTCAGTTGCCACTTAACGACCTATAATGCAACGACCAATCCAAATCATGTGACTTCAAAATTCCCTACGACCTGCGAGACTTGTCACTCAACAACGAACTGGACCTCGTCAACATTTAATCACAGTACCAGTACTACTTTCCCATTAACGGGTGCTCATATTGGACTAACGTGTATACAATGCCATCCAACGAATTATAATGCGATACCGACGACCTGTGTAAGTTGCCATTTAACAAATTACAACGCAACGACCAATCCGAATCATACCGGTGCTAAATTTGCAACTACCTGTCAGACCTGTCATACAACAACAAATTGGACATCAGCAACATTCAAACATAATACGGTAGCCACTATTCCTTTAACAGGGAATCACAACCTGAGTTGTTCAACCTGTCATACAACTCCAACAAATTACGCGATATTTTCTTGCAGACAAACAGGCTGTCATGCCAATGCTCATAACGCCAGTGCGGGAAGTACCGGTTGTTATTCATGTCACCCAACCGGAAGGGCCGGATAAATGTACGTTAGGATCAATAGTTGATCTTACTGATTCTACTAAAACTAAAATGAAATAATTTAAATTATAACATGATGCGCAGGATGATACTTTTCATAGTATATGTTATTTTTGTTACTTCAGCATTTGCTAAATCTCCACACGGTGAAGGTTTTAAAACAAATTGTGTCGTTTGTCATACTACAAATGACTGGACAAAAATCAAAATGGAAGGTTTTAATCATGATACTACTGATTTTCCTCTTATAGGGCAACATAAAACGGTTTATTGCCGAAAATGTCATGTCGATCTGGAATTTAAAAATGCAAAAAGAGAATGTGTCTCCTGCCATAAAGATGTTCACGAAGGTACATTAGGTCGTGATTGTGAAAGATGCCATGCCCAGTCTTCGTGGATTGTAAATAATATACGCCAGATACATCAACAAAGCAGATTCCCGTTAATCGGAGCACATGCCCGGGTGGATTGCTATCAATGTCATAATAAATCAGCTTCTCTCCTTCGGTTTGATCCCATGCGATCAGATTGTGTGGACTGTCACTTAACCGATTTTATGGCAACAACCAGTCCAAACCATGCAGCATCAGGATTTTTAAAAGACTGTTTTTTATGTCATAATGAAATTAGCTGGAAATCGTCAACATTCAATCACAATGCAACTTCATTCCCTTTGACCGGAGGACATTTTGGAGTGGATTGCGTAAAATGCCATGCAAACGGGTACACCTCTACCCCTACTGCCTGTGTCAGCTGTCACTTGTCAAATTACAATGCCACTACGAATCCAAATCATACGACGGCAAAATTCTCTACCGATTGCCAGACCTGCCATACCACAACAGCCTGGTCGCCTTCATCATTTAATCACAACACAGCCACTACGTTCCCATTGACAGGTGCCCATATTGGTGTAACGTGTGTGCAATGCCACACAAACGGCTATGGTGCTATTCCGACAACCTGTGTCAGCTGTCACCTGACGAATTATAATGCGACAACCAATCCAAATCACATTACAGCGAAGTTTCCAACAACCTGTGAAACCTGTCATACATCAACGGCCTGGGTTCCATCATCAATCAACCATAATACCAGTACGACGTTTCCATTGCAGGGAGCACATATCGGACTTGCCTGTACACTTTGCCATACAAACGGGTATGGAGCGATACCGACAACCTGCGTCAGTTGTCATTTAACCAATTACAACGCAACTACCAATCCGAATCATAGTTTAGCTAAATTTTCAACCGACTGTTCTACCTGCCATAGTGTTACTGCCTGGAGTCCATCAACATTTAGCCACAGTACAGCTACCACGTTTCCATTAACGGGAGCACATACCGGAGTTGCCTGTGTAACCTGTCATAAAAACGGCTATGGTGCCATTCCGACGACATGCGTGAGTTGTCACCTGGCTAACTTCAATGCGACCACTAATCCGAACCACACAACAGCCAAGTTTCCTACAACCTGTGAAACCTGTCACTCGACTACTGCCTGGGTACCTTCAACATTTAACCACACTACCGCCACATCATTCCCGTTAACCGGGGCTCATATCGCGGTAACCTGTGCAACGTGTCATCCGACCGGTTATACTGCCATTCCGACGACATGTGTGAGTTGTCATTTAACGACCTATAATGCCACGACCAATCCAAATCATATCACTTCAAAGTTCCCTACGACCTGCGAAACCTGTCACTCAACAACCAACTGGACATCATCCACTTTTAATCACAGCACCAGTACCACATTTCCGTTGACGGGCGCACACATTGGTCTGACTTGTATACAATGCCATCCGACGAATTATAATGCAATACCGACAACTTGCGTGAGTTGCCATTTGGCAACCTACAATGCAACTACCAATCCGAATCACATTGGTGCTAAATTTGCAACAACCTGTGAAACCTGTCATACAACAACCAATTGGACATCAGCAACATTTAATCATAATACAGTAGCCACTATTCCTTTAACCGAGAATCACAATCTTGGTTGCTCCATATGTCATACAACACCAACAAATTATACGATATTTTCTTGCAGGCAAACCGGTTGTCATGCCAATGCACATAATCCCAGCGCGGGAAGTACCGGTTGTTATTCATGCCACCCGAGAGGAAGAGCCGGTTGATAATTTTCAATTAAAAAAAAACAACTGTTCGATACGAACATTTTTATATAAATTCAATATTTGAAATATTTCAACATGAGAAGATTTTTACTTTTAATAATTTCCGGTTTTATTGTTACTTCTGTTTTCGCGAAATCTCCACACGGGGATAATTTTAAAATAGATTGTGCGAAATGTCACATTACCAGCAACTGGGAGCAGTCGAATCCGAGATTATTTAATCATAATAAAACAAAATTTCCTTTAGTTGGAGCACATAAGTCAGTAGAATGCAAGGCCTGTCACCCGACACTGGAATTTGCCAAAGCGAAGACACAATGTTGGGAATGTCATAAAGATATACATCAAGGGACAGTCGGCTCAGATTGCGGAAGGTGCCATACCCCAAAAACATGGATTGTATCAAACGTGAAACAAATTCATCAACAGGTAGGATTTACATTGAATGGTTCGCATGCCACGGCCGATTGTAACCTTTGTCATAAATCGGCTTCTTTATTCCGGTTTGAAAATATGAGGACAGATTGTTATTCGTGTCACAAAGACAAGTATGATGCAACAAATCACAGAGCTGATGGCTATAATACCGATTGTTTCCATTGTCATAACATGACCGGACAAAACTGGTCGATTTCGGGTAAAGGTTTTGAACACGGACTATTTCCACTCTCAGGAGGGCATAATATCGATTGTAAAGTGTGCCATACAACCGGAGAATACAGAACGATATTATCAACAGAATGTAAAACCTGTCATTTGGCAAAATATAATGCAACAACGAATCCGAACCATAAAGCAGTTGGCTTTTCAACAGATTGCCAGCCATGCCATTCGATTAATGCCTGGACACCTTCTACTTTTAATCACGAAAGTTATTTCCCGATTAAGAGTGGCAATCATTCCGGAATAAGTTGCGCACAATGTCACACAACAACGGGGAATTATTTAAAATTCTCTTGCGTCACCTCTTCATGTCATGGGAATGCACATAATCAGAGCCAGGGAGCTGCCGGTTGTTATAGATGCCATTCAAAGGGATAATAGTAAGTTTAGACATAATTTTAAAGCAAATCAAAATAGTTACTGATGAGTATATTCAAATTAAAAATCAGGAAAGACAGGTTAGATTCATTTTTAATGAAAAATCCATTATGTAAGATTTTGATTAAATCGGACACCTCTTTAGCAAGGAAAATATTCCAGTTATAAGATTCTGGCAGTATGATAGTTGATTCTATAATTACAATAAAAAATAAAATATTTACAAAGTAAATGTATTGATTGCCAAAAGAATAAAAAAACTGTCAAACTTATTACCAACACTTTCAGGTTTAACCTAATATTACAAAACAAATTACTCATAATCTGAATATTTCATGCACTTTTATAAATTAAAAAATAATTCTTGCTTCATATGAAAACCCCCGTATTATTTATTTTGTTTGTTTTTCTTAGCCTTGCTTCTTACAGTCAAACCACACCGGAGGTTTTGAATGGTAAAGTATCCTTTATTACAACTCAGAACGTATATGTTAAATTTGACAACACGAAGGGTATTCGTGTAGGAGATACATTATATGTGACTCAGGATACAAAATTAATCCCGGCATTAGTTGTGAATAGTTTATCTTCTATTTCATGTGTTGGTACTCCATTGACAAAAGATAAATTTATCCTTACTACTCAAATTATTGCTAAAAAAAGAGAAGTTAAAAGACCTGCTGAAAAGATTCCACGTGATTCAAGGAATCCACTTTCACCGAACGATGAGGCAATTCATGCAGCATTTAAACAAACGACAAAAACTACCAAGGAAAGATTCGACGGGCGACTGGCTGTTTCTTCCTATACGAATGTTTCAAACAGTTATACTTCAAGTGAACGGCTCAGGTACAATTTAACGATGAAAGCCGAACACATTGGTAATTCAGACCTGTCGGCCGAAACCTATATCTCGTTTTCACATCTGCTCTCCTTCCCCGCTAAAACGACAGATTGGAGAGGATTAAACAATGCCTTGAAAATATATAGCCTGGCTTTAAAATATGACCTGAGTAAAACTTCAAGCATTAGCCTTGGTCGGAAAATATATAATAATTTGTCGAATATTGGGGCTGTTGATGGACTTGAATATGAGAATACCGGTAAAAATTTCACCTATGGAGCCGTAGCCGGTTCAAGACCTGATTATTTAGATTACAGCTTTAATCCCAAGCTATTACAATTTGGGGCTTTTGTCAGTCATAATACCCATAATGACAATGGGATCATGCAGACTTCATTTGCCGTATTCGACCAATTGAATAACTTCAAGACCGACCGGCGTTTTGTTTATTTTCAACATACGAATTCTTTATTAAAAAACGTAGACTTATTCAGTTCATTCGAATTTGATTTATATAAGGTAAAGGATTCAATTCCAATGAATATGTTTGATTTAACCAGTGCCTATATTTCCATCAGAGTCAAGCCATGGAGTAATTTTTCCACGTCTTTATCCTACGACGCCCGTAAAAACATCTATTATTACGAAACATTCCCTCAGAATAAAATCGACAGTACATTGGATAAAGAAACCAGGCAAGGTTTCAGGTTTAATTTTATGTACCGTCCTTTCAAATACCTGATCTGGGGTGGTAATGCAGGCTACAATCTGAAGTCGGCTACTACAGGTGAATCGATGAATGCAAACAGTTTTTTAAGTTATACCCAATTGCCATTCAATACCTACGGCACCCTGTCGGCAACAATACTTAAAACACCCTATCTGCAAAGCATGACGGTATACGGAATATCATTAAACCGCGACTTCTCGCAAGGCAAGATAAATGCCCAGATTGAATACAGGATGGGAAAATTCATATATACCAATAATCCGACAATGCCGACAAATCAAAATATCGGAGCAATGAGTTTATTCTGGAGAGTTGCAAAAAAAACAGCCCTATCCGTAAATTTTGAAGGAACTTTAGAAACAAACAATGGTGTTAAAAACAATTATGCAAGTATTTATTTTAATATAAGTCAGCGGTTTTAAGTTTGATGATTCTGATTATAAGAAGATACTAAAGAAAATGATTGTCCACAGATTACACTGATTTACACTGATTATTTGTTTAAAAAAGAAATTAAACAAAAGATTGTCCACAGATTACACTGATTTACACTGATTATTTGTTTAAAAAAGAAATTAAATAAAAAGATTGTCCACAGATTACACTGATTTACACTGATTATTTGTTTAAAAAAGAAATTAAACAAATGATTGTCCACAGATTACACTGATTTACACTGATTATTTGTTTAAAAAAGAAATTAAACAAATGATTGTCCACAGATTACACTGATTTACACAGATTATTTGTTTAGACGAAATTAAACAAAAGATGAATGTACGGGTTTGTCAACAGATTTAAACAGATAAATTATTTTAAATATTATCCGGATTATGCCCATCCGCCATATTTTATCTTACATATTCATCCACAACGTATAAATGCAACAAGTATGGTTTTGGATATTTTGATGATAATTAGTAAGTCTGATTGTTCAAAATTCGATAGTACTTTATTTCATTTATTGACTGGGTATTCAATTTTAAGCATTCTGAAGCCTTTTTAAGCTCATTTCTTTTTAAATGATACTTTCTCCCATTTTATTCACAAAAGCCAGTAAAACACATGAAACAAGGACTAATACTATCATTTGACAGCCGGGCTTGCAGGCAACATAAAATAAAACATCAAAGAATGGAACAATCCGGATTTATTCTAAAATTAGTCTATCAATTGGATTTATATTCTGTATTAACATGGTCTGTTTTTAGAATTGCAATTAATAAATCTGAAAGAATATTCTAAACTGATTCCTATTGAGCATATACAAAAAAGAAGCAACTCTTTCGGGTTGCTTCGTATTCAAAATTTAAGATTCCGTACTATCGTTCCGGTTATCCTAAAAATCCTTTTAATAATTTGCTCTTGGCATTTGGTCTCAATTTCCGAATTGCTTTTTCCTTAATCTGCCGTACACGTTCACGTGTTAAACCAAATTCATCTCCTATTTCTTCAAGGGTCATTTCAGTAACTCCGATACCAAAGAATTTCTTAACGATGTCGCGTTCCCTGTCAGACAGTGTGAAGGCTAAAACACGTTCTATTTCTTTGGAGAGTGATTCGTTAATCAACACCCGATCCGCATTAGGAGAATCATCATTAATCATTACATCCAACAAACTATTGTCTTCACCTTCAACAAATGGGGCATCTACCGATATATGACGGCCTGATACTTTCATTGTGTCAGCGATTTTATCAACAGGGATATCCAACACTTCGGCCAGTTCTTCCGGAGAAGGACGGCGTTCGTTTTCCTGTTCGAATTTAGAAAAAGCTTTGTTGATTTTGTTTAATGATCCAACCTGGTTTAAAGGTAAGCGCACAATACGCGATTGTTCAGCCAACGCCTGCAAAATAGATTGACGTATCCACCACACAGCATAGGAAATAAACTTAAATCCACGTGTTTCGTCAAATTTTTCTGCTGCTTTTATCAGTCCAAGGTTGCCTTCGTTAATTAAGTCCGGTAGACTGAGGCCTTGATTTTGGTACTGTTTAGCAACTGAAACAACAAAACGTAAGTTAGCACGTGTCAGTTTTTCCAAAGCTAGTCTATCACCTCCCCGTATCCGTTGAGCTAACTCAACTTCTTCTTCGACTGTGATAAGATCTTCTCGTCCAATCTCTTGCAAATATTTGTCAAGCGATGCACTTTCACGATTCGTGATTGATTTTGTTATTTTTAATTGTCTCATTTAATGAATGAAAATTAGCTTGCAAAAGTAGTTGTTTTTTTCGGGTTTACAAAACGAAATAAGCAAAAAGATTTGCGTTGTTTATATTTAACCTAACAAATTATGGGATAGGAAGTTTACAAAATGTTTATTGTTCACCATTGAGGGATTTTAATTCGCAAATATAAACATTTCATTTAAGTAATTAAATAATTTTATCAGAGCGTTTGAAATGTTTATGTAGTATTCGGTAATGAATCCGGGGATGATTGAATTTATGAGTATCTAATAATATGTAACGCAGTAATCTTAAATTTGTTTTGAATTGTTGATAAAAAGAAAGAACAAACTCAAAACAGGGTGAGTTTGTTCTTTGATCACAAAGAATCTTCAATCGGGTTTAATCAGCCAGATTAATCGCAAAATAGGTTATTTTACCACTTGGGTACAAACCGGTAATCAACAAAACCTTTTCCTGCTCTCCATTGTTCATGGCGGCATTATATGCTTCCTGAATATCTGAAACAGTCCGGACAGGTTGATAGTTAATTTTCAGAATGATAAATCCCGGTTTAATCCCCTGATCCGCTAATTTCCCTTTTGAGAGGGATTTGACTTCAACACCAAAATCTACACCTAATTGTTCTTTTGTTTTATCGTTCAGTTCTTTAAAAGTACCTCCTAAAATATCATCACTCGATTCGGCCGAAACAACTCCTGTACTTCCCTGACGGTTTTTCAATTCAACATTCAACTTTTGCACTTTGTTATCACGAAGAATAGCAATGGTAATTTTATCGCCGGGACGATAACGACCTATCTGTTCCTGCAACTCAGAAACCGATTTGACAGCAACTCCATTTACCTGATTGATAATGTCGCCTTCCTTGACGCCTGCTTTTTTGGCAGCACTTTCGGATCCTACTTTTCCAACATACGCACCTTCCAGTGTTTTAAGATCTTTTTCTTTTGCAAGTTCACTGGTAATATCTTTAATTTCTATGCCTAAGACTGCGCGTTGAACGACGGTGTATTTTCGTAGATCAGCCACTACTTTTTGAACAATGCTTACCGGGATTGCAAAAGCATACCCGGCATACGATCCTGTTTGGGAGGCGATAGCCGTATTAATTCCCACGAGTTCTCCATGCGTATTCACCAATGCACCTCCACTATTACCGGGGTTAACAGCTGCATCGGTCTGAATGAACGACTCAATTTTCATTTGAGAATTGATGATGTTGATATTTCTGGCTTTGGCACTCACAATTCCGGCAGTGACAGTCGAAGTCAGATTAAACGGATTACCCACAGCCAACACCCACTCCCCTACTTTCAGAGAATCTGAATTTCCAAATACAATCACCGGCAAATCTTTCGCATCTATTTTTATCAGGGCAATATCAGTATTCGGATCGGTCCCGATCACCTTTGCTTTAAAAGTACGTTTATCATTCAGGGTGACTTCAATGACGGAAGAACCATCAACCACATGATTATTGGTAACGATATAGCCATCATTTGAAATAATCACACCCGATCCTGATGCTTCCTGCATAGGCATTTCTTTGGGTTGGTTTTGCTGTTTAGGGACACCAAAAAAATACTGAAAAAAAGGATCATTTAATCCTTCCATCTGTTGAGATCTCATTGGAGTTTTTGTGGTCACATGAACCACCGCATGTATCGATAATTCAGCGGCTACGGTAAAGTCAGTTTCCATGGCATTGGCAACATGTGAAAATTTGGCATAACCTACCGGAAGTTGATTGTTTTGAAAGTTCTGACTTTCCTTTTGGTGAGAAATTAAATTGGTGGTCAAATTTGTAGCTACACTCACTGCTACGATTAATGCGAAAAAACCGAGTGTTCTCATTCTTTTTGTTGCATTCATAATTTTCATAATTCTATTATTAATAATTGTTGATTATCTTTTCCGATTTTTGAAAATAAGTAATGATACCCAACAAACAAAAGGTATGCCTACTAGTTTATAATTCTGAAATATTTTCTTATAATTAACAGTGCAAAATTTGTAGTTAACTCGTATTAACTTTGAATATTTCGTTCGTAAAAAAACCTAAATAGTACAACTGAAAAATGCCATCTGTTTGTCAGATGGCATTCATATAAGACTGAAAAAAAGTCGGACAAAATTACAATTCTGTCATTTTTTCTTATTTTTTAAAACCATACACTGCCAGATCACCAAGTTCTTCTTCAATGCGTAAAAGTTGATTGTATTTTGCCATCCGGTCGGAACGGCTCAATGAACCTGTTTTTATTTGACCTGAATTGGTGGCAACGGCAATATCGGCAATGGTTGAGTCTTCGGTTTCACCGGAACGGTGAGACGTTACGGAAGTATAACCTGCCCGGTGAGCCATTTCAATGGCATCAAGTGTTTCGGACAATGTTCCGATTTGATTTACTTTGATCAGAATCGAGTTGGCACAACCCAAATCAATTCCTTTTTTCAGATAATCGACATTGGTAACAAATAAATCATCACCCACCAGCTGAATCTTACTACCCAATCTGTCAGTCAACAATTTCCATCCATCCCAGTCACCTTCATTCATACCATCTTCGATTGAATCGATCGGATAATTGTTTGCCAGTTCTTCCAGGTAGTCTACCTGTTGTGCCGAGGTTCGTTTAGCTCCGTTAGGACCTTCAAATTTCGAATAATCATAAATGCCATCTTTGTAAAATTCAGAAGCAGCACAGTCTAATCCGATCATAACATCCTTTCCGGCTTTGTAACCGGCTTTTTCGATAGCAACAATGATGGATTCCAAAGCATCTTCGGTACCTTTCAATGCCGGTGCAAATCCACCTTCGTCACCAACTGCGGTACTTAAATTCCGGTCATGGAGCACTTTCTTCAGTGAATGAAACACTTCCGCTCCCATACGCAATCCCTCGTGGAATGAGGTGGCACCTACCGGACGAATCATAAATTCCTGAAAAGCAATAGGGGCATCTGAATGAGAACCTCCATTAATAATATTCATCATTGGAACAGGCAATACAAAAGCATTTGTACCACCAATATACCTGTATAATGGTATTTCAAGATATTCGGCTGCCGCTTTAGCCACTGCCAGTGAAACACCCAGAATGGCATTAGCCCCCAGGTTTGATTTTGTTTTGGTACCGTCCAGTTGAATCATCAATTTATCAATTGCCCGTTGTTGCAAAGCACTGATTCCAATCAATGCAGGACCAAGAATTGTATTTACATTGCCAACTGCTTTTAAAACCCCTTTTCCCAGAAAACGTTTTTTATCGCCATCACGTAATTCAATTGCTTCGTTTTCACCGGTTGAAGCCCCTGATGGTACCGAAGCACGACCCATTACGCCTGATTCCAAAAATACATCTACTTCAACGGTAGGATTTCCACGCGAATCAAGAATTTCGCGGGCAACAATCTTTTCAATTTTACTCATATTATTTTTTAATTAAGTTGTATTTGATATACTTACATTCTTGTAAGTATAAACGTTCTTAAAAAAAAAATGTTCGGACAAAAAGATATTTAAAATATAAAATCTACTGGAAAAAGAACTACATTTGCACAATAAAATGAGCTCTAATTATTTATTTGACTTTGAAAAAAGTTGTATTTTTCATCCTGATTTGCCTCACACTCTCTTGTCAGGCACAATTGAATCTGGTAAAGTCCCTGAGCGGGATTACAAAGAATTCTAAAACACCTGTTTCGAATGCCGAAATTACAGATGGATTAAAAAGTTCATTAAATGTCGGTATCGAAAAAGCAGTCGGGAAGCTGGGTATAGAAAACGGCTTTTTCAATGACGCCGTTTTGAAGTTAATGCTGCCTCCCGAAGCCAAACCAATAACCAACAGCATTAAATTAGTTCCCGGCGGGCAGGACCTGGTAAACAAGACCATACTATCCATGAATCGCACGGCCGAGGATGCTGTAAAAGAAGCAACACCGATATTTAAAAATGCCATACTGCACATGAGTTTTCAGGATGCAGTAAGTATATTATACGGGAAAGAAAATGCAGCTACCGAATACCTGCGACAAAACACCTATGCTGAATTAAAAGCAGCTTTTGCCCCCAAAGTAAAAGTATCATTAAGCAAACCGCTTGTTGCCAATGTATCTACCAGTCAAACCTGGAATCTTCTTTGCACAAATTACAATGGAGTTGCCAATTCATCCGTCGGGAAATTTTCGAGAATGAAACCTGTTACTGTAAATTTAGAGAATTACGTGACTGAAAAAGCCTTAGATGCATTGTTTATTAAAATTGCCGAACAGGAAAAAGCCATACGGACAAATCCGGCTGAAAGGGTTACCACCTTGTTGCAAAATGTATTTGGCAAACTGGATAAGAAGTAAAAGCTAAATTATTCAACTATTCAATCCTCCGGATAAAGAGGCTGTGTAAAAATAAAATTTTAAAACTCAAATACTATCAAATTGAAACTTGACATTTAAATCAGGGAATAAGGTTTAGAAATAGTGAGGATTCATTTCTACTGAGGTTGACAAACGAAAATAAGGTTTTATTCTTTAAAAACCTTATTTTCAAGTACTAAACCTCAGTAGAAAACCAATCACACACAAAACCCAACCTTATTTTCCTTATTTAATAAATAGCTGAACTTTCAATTCGTAAATAATATATTCAACTTTATTCGTTTTTACACAGTCTCTAAAGAGGCTGTGTAAAAAGAAAATTTTAAATAACAAATACTTTCAAATTGATACTTAACATTTAAATCAGGGAATAAGGTTTAGAAATAGTGAGGATTCATTTCTACTGAGGTTGACAAAATAAAATAAGGTTTTATTCTTTAAAAACCTTATTTTTAAGTACTAAACCTTAGTAGAAAACCATTCACACACAAAACCCAACCTTATTTACCTTATTTAATAAATAGCTGAACTTTCAATTCGTAAATAATATATTCAACTTTATTCGTTTTTACACAGTCTCTAAAGCCGGAGGCAATTAAATTGGGCGTCCTAAACGCCTATCCTTTTAAACAGACTCAGTTCTTTCAGGTTATTGAGGTTAAACCAATTTGGATTCATTCAATACAGGGCTTTCTGAAATTTCGAAAAGAAACATACTATCCGATCTTCTTTCAACCAGTTCAGAAGGAAACAGTTTATAGAAATCTCTTCTTTTTATTCAAACTCCACCACCGTAATTCCACTTCCCCCAAAATTGATGTGTTCGTCATGAAATGTACGAACACCATTCACAGTACCCAGATATTGCCTGATCATTTGTCGTAACGCACCGGTACCTGTGCCATGCAAAATATTTACAGAAGCAACTCCAACCATAATGGCATCGTCAATAAAGTACATCACTGCCTGTATGGCTTCGTCCCCACGCATGCCACGGACATCTATTTCAGAAGAAAAGGTAAGCTTCCGTTGCCTAACCTCATCGGTAGTCGTATTCCCCAATGTTTCAAATTTACGGGCCTCTTTCTTAATCTGATTGTTGCTAATCGGTTCCAGTTTTGACAGTTTCACCGTCGACTTCATATTTCCAAATGTAACAAGAGCCTGTTTGTCCTGCAGCTCGACAATTATTCCGGTTGCAACCTGACCTTTTAACCGAACAGTACCTCCTATTTTGAAAGTAGGTATTTCGACTTTTCGTGTTACGTGTTCCGCGTTCCGCGTTTTGCGTTGCAGGTTATGCGTTACCGGTTCGGGGTTCTGAGTTACGGGTTCATCATTGTCTAATTCTGATTTCGGGATAAACCGGAGACCTTCTTGTATACTTTTCAGGTTCCTGTCCGAATGCTTTGATTTTGCGATCGGTTCATCTTTTATCCTTTCTTTAAAATCTTCCAGTTCTTTGCGTGCCGTACGGGTCTTTTCCTTTTCAGCATCGGCTTCCTTGATCTGACGTATGGTATTTTCAATTTTTGCATTGGCATCCGACAACAGGTTCTTGGCTTCGTCCTTTGCTTTCGTAGTAATCTCTTTGCGTTGACGATCAATCGAAGCCAGTTCTACTTCGTATTTTTCCAATACTTCTTCCAACCGTTTTTCTTTCTGGCGAATGAGTTGGCGTTTATTTTCCCAATATCGTTTATCCCGTACAATATCCTGGAGATGTTTATCATAATCGAGATGCTCTGCTCCTACTTTCTCGGCAGCTTCGGCAATTAAATCTTCCGGCAATCCTATTTTACGGGCTATCTCAATAGCAAAAGAACTTCCCGGATTACCAATGTCCAGTTGAAAAAGCGGTTGCAAATGCTGACGGTCGTAAAGCATGGCACCGTTTACGATTCCTTCTGCATCTTCTGCAAAATGCTTCAGGTTGGTATAGTGCGTGGTAATCACACCAAAAGCCAGATTCCGGTTAAAGCGTTCCAATGAAGCTTCGGCAATTGCCCCGCCGATCAACGGTTCGGTACCCGTACCAAATTCATCAATCAGCAAAAGGGTTTTAGGAGTGATGTTTTTGATAAAAAACTTCATGTTCAACAGGTGCGAACTATAGGTTGAAAGATCATTTTCAATGGATTGCTCATCACCAATGTCAATAAATAATCTTTCGAAAATACCTGCCCGGCTGCTATCGTGAAGGGGGACAAGCAGCCCACACTGAATCATATATTGCAACAAAACTACTGTTTTCAGGCACACCGATTTACCACCGGCATTCGGGCCTGAAATAAGTAATATCCGTTGCTTTTCGTTCAGGATGATATTCAACGGTACAATATCTTTACCCTGCTTTTTGAGTGAAAGGTATAAAATCGGGTGGACTGCTTTTGCCCATTCCAGCTGGCACATATCATCGACACGTGGTTTAATGGCCTTGATTTCAATCGCAAAGAGTGCTTTTGCCCGTAAGAAGTCAATCTGACCCAGAAAGTATTGCGATGCAAAAATCTCTTCTGAATGCGGACGAACGAAATTGGTGAATTCTACCAGGATCTTCATGATTTCACGACGCTCCTCCCCTTCCAGCTCCCGCAACCGGTTGTTGGCTTCCACCACCTGGGTCGGTTCTATGAAGACTGTTTTACCGGTAGCCGATTCATCGTGGACAATTCCTTTTACTTTTCGTTTAAATGCCGGGGATACAGGAAGAACGAGGCGGCCTTCACGCATGGTGGGTGCAACGTCTTTTTCGACATAGCCATCCGTTTGAGCCTGCCGCAATATGGCATTCAACGTACGGGATATACTGCTTTGTACCTGGAAAGTATCTTTGCGTACCCGCGCCAGTTCCTGAGAAGCATTGTCTTTAATTTTGCCGAATTTATTCAGAATGGCATCAATACGTTGTATAATAAGCGGAAATGTCTCCACTCCCACCACCAGTTCATGTAAATTGGGATACACTTCCGCCTCATGTTTTGACAGAAATGCAACGAGACGGCGCACAGCTTCCAAGGCCCGGCGCAAATCAAACACTTCAAGTTCATCCAGAAACAGCCCTTCTATCCTGACACGCGATAAAGCCGGACGTACATCATAGAAATCACCGATGGGCAGTTCATCACTGTCGGAAGTCAGCACACGCAGCATTTCGTCGGTCTGACTGATCAAACGCATGACTTCGGCATAATCCGATGAGAATTGAATTTCATCAACCTTTTCCTCACCCAGTGTACTCACACACTTGTCTTTCAACAACCGGCGAATGGTAATAAAATCTATTTTTTGTTCGAAATGATCGGGATAAAGCATTGTTAAGAGTTTGGGGTTTGAAGTTTGAAGTTTGAAGTTTGGGGTTTGGGGTTTGAGGTTTGAGGTTTTTGTTTATCTGTCTAAATTTGTCAATTTTAAAAATTCACGTAAATGCATATGCTTAATTCCCTCATTGTCACTTTCGCGATAAAACTCATCTAAACTTACTACATATTTAGGATAATTATCTTGTATTGATCGGAGATTACCAAATTCGCGTTTTTTTGTATTTTCATCTAATAACAAATAAGTCGCCTGAATGTAAATTTTTTTCCCTTGTTTTACTCCAACAAAATCAATTTCCAGATTATCTTTTTTTCCTACAAAAACGTCATATTGCAAACCTCGTAGATGAAGGAATACTGCATTTTCGATTAGTTTATGTATGTCACGTTGCAAACTAAATCCAATCTGACTATTTCTTAAACCAATATCTTCAAAAAAATATTTTTCACCTATTTCGAATTTTTTTAAACCATTAATATCTATACGACTAACTTTATTTACGATATAAGCATTACTCAACAATCTTAAATAATTAATAACCTGGTTTGTTGATATCTCTGTCCGTTGAGACTTCAGATACTTGCTAATATTATTCGCCGAAAAAAGGCTGCCTATGTTATCTGCTGTATAATGCAACAACGTTTCCAGAAAATCTACATTTCGTATATTCTCCCGTTGAACAACATCTCTAAGAATAATAGTAGAATATACATTTCTTAAATACTCGAAAACAAATTCATCAGTTAATGAAAGATTTGACAAATAAGGTAATCCTCCATATGTAAGATACAACATCAAACTTTGATTATTATCTTCTAGTTTATGGAATACAAGAAATTCAGAATAATTTAAACTATGAATATTAAATTCAATATACCGACCAGCTAAATAAGTAGATAGTTCGCTTGAAAGCATTTTAGCATTACTTCCGGTTACAAAAATATCACAAATATCTTTCGACTGCAAACTACGTAAAACATGTTCAAAACCAGATATATCCTGAACTTCATCAATAAACAAATAGTTTTTTACTTTCGGTTGAAATTTATCCTGAAGATATTTAAATAAATCTTCTTCATTTCGAATATGTCTGAATTCATCAAATTCCAAATTAATAAAAACAATATTGGCATTTGGATTTGAATGTTGAATATCATTTATAAGTTGCATTAAAATGCAACTTTTTCCTACCCTGCGTTGACCTGTAAGCACTTTAATAATGCCTTTATCAATAAAAGGTTTTATTCGCTCACTATAAATTGGTCTTTCAATAAGTTTCATATTCTATAAGTTATGATTAACAAACAGTGCAAATATACACATTTCATTAATCATAGCACATAAAACATCTGTTTTTATTCTTTTTATTAATCATACTTAATAAAATCAACATGAATCATTCTGTTTTTAAAATCGAATGAGTCTTAAAATCCCCCTTTCGAGGCTGTGTAAAAATGAATAACGTTGAATAAGTTACTTACGAATTGAAAGTTCAGCTATTTATTTAATTAGGTAAATAAGGTTGGGTTTTGTGGTGATCGATTTTCTACTAAGGTTTAATACCTTAAAATAAGGTTTTTAAAGAATCAGACCTTATTATTATTTATCAACCTCAGTAAAAATGAATCCTCACTATTTCTAAACCTTATTCCCTAATTTAAATGTTAAGTATCAATTTGAGAGTATTTGTTTTTTTAAATTTTCTTTTTAAACAGCCTCTTTAAGGCTTAGGGTTTCTCTCTCTCAATTTTCTTCGCTTCTTCCCACAAAACATCCATTTCCTCCAGGCTCATTTTCTTCAGGTCTTTTCCAATGGTGATGGTCTTTGATTCCAGGTAATTGAACCGGCTGATAAACTTGCGGTTGGTACGTTCCAATGCGTTTTCGGGATTGATATCATACAGTCGGGCTGCATTAATCAGGCTAAACAGCAGGTCACCAAATTCGCCTTCCATTTTATCTTTGTCCATGTCTCCTATTTCGACTTTCAGTTCGTCGAATTCTTCCTGTACTTTGTCCCATACCTGTTCGCGTTGTTCCCAGTCGAAACCCACACTTCGGGCCTTATCCTGTATCCGGTGGGCTTTTATTAATGCAGGTAAAGCATCAGGCACACCTGACAGGACAGATGTGTTCCCGCCCTTTTCTTTCAGTTTCAGTTGTTCCCAATTTTGCACCACCTCTTTGGCATTATTCGCTTCCACTTCACCAAACACATGTGGATGACGGTAGATAAGCTTCTCATTCAGCGATTTGCAAACATCATAGATATCGAAGTCGTTGGTTTCACTACCCATTTGAGCATAAAAAATGACGTGTAATAATAAATCGCCCAGTTCTTTACGTACTGCAATTTTATCTTTTTGAATGATAGCATCTACCAGTTCGTAAGTCTCTTCAATGGTCTGGACACGCATGCTGTCAAAGGTTTGTTCTTTATCCCAGGGACATTTCGAACGTAATTCGGTCATTATATCGAGTAACCGCTCAAATTCTGCGAGCTTATCGGTTGTTGTATGCATTTTTATTTCTTCAGACTCACTAGTTCACTGGATTTAATGAAACTACCTGTCTTTTTTAAGTTATTACTAATTGTCAGAATTCAGAATCAAATGCAAAGGTAAGCATTTTTAATGTTGGAATCATTCATCAGCATTTTACATTTTCCAGTTTTAAAATTTCAATCATCCGTCCCATTCCGGATAAAAGAATTAAATGATTATTCGCGCTATCAGTCGAAGATAAAGCCATCATCTATATCCATCCGGAATTAATTTTAATATTACTCGTTTTTATATCCTTTTACTATGGTTTTACTCCCCTTTTGTCCGTACCGCTATCCTGTCCATTCATACCCGGCATATAGTCCGTTAATAGTCCATATCTATATAGATATGGACTATTAACGGACAATATACGGACATGTAGCGGAGTATATATGGACTCATGTAAAAGGGGAGTAAAACCATAGTAAAAGGAGAATAAGAGAATAAGAAATAGGTGGCAGTCGTCAATGAATGAGTTGAAAAACAACAGGCGCGTAAAAATAGTAAATCTGTTCAAAATGAAGGTCTTACAATCACTTCTATTCAGGTTAAAAAAAAAGTTTTAGTCAGTTAAGTTTATTTAACTCAAAAACACATTGAGATAATAAAAACTTGCCATACATTTGCGGTGTACTAATTCACTAACACACTAAGTACTTCATTTTAATAATACAGAACAGCAATGAATAAAATAATGATTGACATCAAAGACGTGGATTTTAGCTATAACAAAAACACGAAACTGTTATCCGGGTTAAGTTTGAAACTTGAAGTCGGTAGAATTCACGGATTATTGGGAAAAAACGGCGAAGGCAAGAGCACATTGCTTAAATTGATCTCCGGATTGGTATTCCCACAAAAAGGGGATATTGAAGTAATGGGCTTTGAGCCTGAGAAAAGACAGCCTGAAATGCTACAGGATATTTTCTTTTTGCCGGAAGAGCTTCCGCAAATAAACCTTTCCATCCAAAATTACGAAAATGTATATGCTCCTTTTTATCCCGGTTTTAGTGCGGAACAATTCAATCTGAATCTCAAAGAATTTGACATTGATGATAAAAAATCCATGTTGAATAAATTATCGCACGGACAGAAAAAGAAAGTATTTGTTTCATTCGGATTGGCCACCAACACCAAATTACTGTTGATGGACGAACCCACCAATGGTCTTGACATACCTTCGAAAGGTCAATTCCGGCGTATGGTGGCATCTGCGTTAGACGAGAACCGATGTCTGATCATCTCCACCCACCAGGTACGTGACCTGGATAGTCTGATCGACAGCATCATGATCATGGATGGACATGAAATTGTTTTCAATGAGCTGAATGAAAACATAACTAAAAAACTGCTTTTCAAAGTTGCCGATCATACTGATACGGATGAATCGGTCATTTATTCGGAAGAATCGATGCGCGGGCTTTATCAGGTACGTGAAAACACGACCGGTGAAGAAAGCAAATTAGACATTGAACTTCTCTTTAATGCGGTATTTACTGACAAAAAACGAATTATGAATCTTTTCAACTAACTTTTTAAATCATCACATACAATGAATACAACTTTTAGTCTTAACCGTCTTGGGTTATTAATCAAACGCTATTTTATCGAAAATACACAACGGGAGCTTTCATTTTGGGGAATTGTCATCGCAGTATTTATGATTATCCATCAAACCACCACCGTTGAAATATTCTTTTATATTTCGGGGTTTATTTTTGCAGCACGTATGTTTAAGGTTTTTGGATATACACCCGGTGGAATGCACTACCTGTTAATCCCGGCAACTCATCTGGAGAAACTGGTTACCAGCATCCTGCTCAGTACGGTGTATTATTTCATCATGCTTTTAATTACTTATACTATAGGTTCATTTTTGGGAACGACACTGGGAAATGCCATTTTCAGTCTGAACAATCCGGTAAGCCTTGATTTATTTCAGATGGAATCCATATCAAAAGTCTGGGGTAATCATGTAGTTCAACAGGAAGGACTCTGGAGTATCTTTTTTACTTTTGCGTTGATCCAGTCGGTCTTTTTAACGGGGTCGGTTTATTTTAAACGGAATGCAATCGGACGGACATTGCTGACATTCATATTGGTTTGTATGTTGCTGGGGATCATTGAGGCATTCTTTTTCAGAATGACATTTGGATCCTTAAATTTAAATGGACAATCATTCAATCTATCCCTTTCAGGAGATAATTTATTCCCCGGATTCGAAACCGCCACCCAGGTTTTAAAATATATGCTAATTCCGTTTTTCTGGCTGGTGAGCTATTTCCGGTTAACCGAAAAACAAGTGTAACATTATGGAATTCAATCAATCACAGGCCATTTATATGCAAATTGGCGATTATATAAGCGAACAAATATTATTAGAGCGTTGGAAAGAAGGCGATAGAATTCTCTCAGTAAGGGAATTAGGAGTATCTTTGCAGGTAAATCCGAATACCGTTATGCGGACGTATGACTTTTTGCAAAACGTCGAAATAATATTTAATAAGCGGGGCGTCGGTTATTTCGTTGCCGAACAAGCAAAAAATAAAATTATCGACTTAAGAAGGAAACAATTCCTGGAAATGGAACTACCGGTCATATTCAAAAACATGAAGCTATTGGGCATGACTTTTGATGAATTAAAAGCTAAATACGAAGAATACTCTAAAAACATACAATAAAAGAATCACACAAGTATGAAAAAAGACAAAAAAATCATTCAGGCTATCGTAGTTATTATTGTTGTAGGTATCGGATGGATACATAATTCAGACAAAAAATCATATTTATATGAACAATTCCGTCCTGTAGCAGTTAGTTTACTAAGCAATAATGACAAGCCCGATACGTTACAGGTTAATGAAAACAATTTGTATCTTTTCACAAAGGATATTATCGATTCAAGTATTCAACATTTAATTTCAAATTTATGAAAACCAGTAACAAACTTCTAACAGGACTTTTCGTAATAGTGATCATCGGCATGATTATTGCCAACTTCACATTAAAAGAACATATTGACACCAATACTAATCCGGATGTGAAAGTGGAAGTCAATGCACAGGATAGTACAGCCACATTTAACAATGACAGTGTGGCTATGGATAAAGCTATCGGCAATGAGTAACTAATTTCAAAGGCCTGATAAAATGAGAAAACTTTCTATTCACACATTAACCCATGTTCCATTCGAAGGATTAGGATGTATCGATCAATGGATTCGGAATAATAACCATGAGCTACATTATACCCATGTTTACGAAGATCCTCAGTTTCCGGAGATAACGGATTTTGACTGGCTTATTATCATGGGAGGACCAATGGGTGTATCTGACGAAGAGGAATATCCCTGGTTGGTGAAGGAAAAGGCTTTTATACGTAAGGCCATTGAGAATAGAAAAACTGTGATCGGGATTTGTCTTGGTTCCCAGTTAATAGCCGAAATACTTGGTGCGAAAGTGTATCCGAATGATCAAAAGGAAATAGGATGGTATGATGTAAAACTTACTGAAACAGCCATGAAACAGCCTTTATTTGGAAACTTCGAGGAACAATTTCCTGTTTTTCACTGGCATGGGGATACATTCGACATTCCGGTTGGAAGTGATCTTTTGATGAGTTCCGACATCTGTGTAAACCAGGCATTTTTATATAAGAAGAACGTGTTGGGGTTGCAATTTCATTTAGAGGTAACAGAACAATCGTTACTGGGGATGATAGAGAATGGCAAAGATGAATTGTTGGAAAGCAGTACGATACAGTCAGCAGAGATGATTACCGATCAGACGAACTACATTGAAGAGAATAACTTAAAAATGTTTCAGATACTGGATTATTTCGAACAACAGCCTGTAGATAATGACTTATATTTAATCTCTGAGGAAACTAAAATTAGAAACCGCACAAATATTCACTAAATCATTCAGTCAGGATAAAAACAAAAAAGGATGACATTGAAATTTGTCATCCTTTTATTATTATCATAAATTCTAATGCTGGCGGTTAATCACTTCAAGTCCGGCTTTCAACCACAGATCAACATCCTTTGTATATTCCTGTTCTACATTGAACACAGTATCCCGTTTTTTCCCCAGTCGAACAATCACGGCATCCAATTCGGGTATTACAAAAATGTATTGACCTAACATTCCCTTCATATACGGAATTTTTAATCCCTGATAATTCAGGATCCAAAACTGATAGCCATAAAACGAACAGGGTACAGGTTCCCTCGCTACAGTTTCACCCGGTAGAAGCCGCCTTGTAAATTTAAGCCAGGATGCCGGAGTAGTGGCTGCACGGATATAGTTCGAATCGACTACTTGTTCACCATCCCACTCGCCTTTATTGAGTATGAGTTGTCCCAATCGTGCAAAATCACGGGCGTTGGTATTGAAGCAACAATACGCTTTTTCATTCCCGTTCTTTTTATCAAGCGACCAGAGGGCATCTTCCTCAGCCTGAATAGGAGTCCAGAGTTTTTCAGAAGCATAATCAGATATCGTTTTATCAGTTGCCTTTTGAAGTAGAAAAGCTAAAATTTGTGATACACCGCTTTGATAATTAAAGCGTACACCCGGTTTTTCGATTAATTTTTCAGTTAACGCCAGTTTCCATAAATTTTTGCCGTAATAGGCTTCGGTAGTTTTAGAAAAAAGAGAAGAGTACGATTCATCCCATTCAACGCCGGCACTCATGGTCAGAAGATCTTTTATAGTCAGCACCTTTCCTTCATACGAAGTCCATTCCGGTAAGAAATCACTCACCGGTTGATCAACATTTTTAATATATCCATCTGTAATAGCACACCCAATAAGCAGGGAAATGATACTTTTGGACATGGAAAAGGAGTTGCTCAGATTTAACGGGGTGTAATTATACCAATATTGCTCGAGAATAATTTTCTTATGTTGGATAACAATAAAACCAACGGTTTTATACGATTTAAATTCTTCGGCGAATTCAGGGGCAATTACTTTGTCTTCCACATCAGGCGCAAACTCCCAGGGATGAGGATCATCGGCTTTAACCACCCTGTTTTGAAAGATCGTATACTGATCGATTTTTGGTTTATAATGAACCAATGCCCGCCGTACATAATAATTTGAAGGTAAAAGCAGGAATATTGATACTCCTGCAATCAGGAATAAAAACAGGTAAAGAATAATTTTTTTGTAAGGACTTTTATTGGCAGAGTTCATAATAAAAAAATTCACGGTTAATAATTAACAATTCATAATTCATTATGAATTGATTCAGCATTTTATGTTTAATTCATTGAGGACAATACGAATTTTTTCGTACGTTGTTATTGTATTAGGAACCAATGGCAAACGCAATTTATTCTCAATAAAACCCATTACAGCAAGCATGCTTTTTACACCTGCCGGATTACCTTCCACAAAAAGCAGTTGAATCAATTCATTAAAATGTTGGTGAATCTGACGGGCATTGTCATAATCGCCCTGCAAAGCAAGCCTGACCATGCGACTAAACTCACGTGGAAAAGCATTTCCAATGACAGAGATCACCCCAACGGCACCCAGGGTAATCAACGGAAAGGTAATTCCATCGTCCCCCGAAATAACCATAAAGTCCTTAGGTTTGTTTTTAATGATCTCATCAATTTGAGGAAAATTACCGGATGCTTCTTTGACAGCGCAGATATTTGAGAATTCTTTTGCAAGGCGCAGGGTTGTTTCAGCAGACATATTCACGCCGGTACGACCAGGAACATTGTAAAGGACAACCGGGAGTTTAGAGGCTCTGGCAATAGCAGCAAAATGCTGATAAATACCTTCCTGAGATGGTTTATTGTAATAGGGAGTTACCGAAAGGATCGCATCGATTCCTTTAAAATCGGAGGAATGAAGTTGTTCGACAATAGCTTTGGTATTATTTCCCCCAACGCCCAGAACGATCGGTAAGCGGCCGGCAGCAGTTTGTAATACAAAGTTTTTAATATCTACTTTTTCCTGTTCGGTAAGGGTCGGAGTTTCAGCAGTAGTACCACATACCACCAGGTAGTCTGTTCCGTTTTTTATAAGATGCTCAACCAAACGTGCTAATGCGTCGTAATCAATCGATTCATCACTTTTAAAGGGTGTTATCAAAGCCACACCCATTCCAGTCAGTTTATTATTAATCATCGGTAGTAGGAATACAATTTGTTTGCAAA
>Ga0302286_10000349_pt1 | contig 37670 bp, 31 predicted proteins | sample III_Fen_E2_3_FD_198765 | JGI IMG/M metagenome (GOLD analysis project Ga0302286, IMG submission 198765) | Peat permafrost microbial communities from Stordalen Mire near Abisko, Sweden - III_Fen_E2_3 | ecosystem: Environmental > Terrestrial > Soil > Wetlands > Permafrost | place: Sweden: Abisko...
CAACCATACGAATTAATTCTGGATGTAATCCATGTAATCCAAGGTCAATAGTAACACGTTTACCTGTTTCAATGATTTCTTCTTCAACTTGTTTCTTTGTTTTCTCAACAACTTCTTCGATACGAGCTGGGTGAATACGTCCGTCTGTAACCAAATGGTGAAGAGCTAAACGAGCAATTTCTCTACGAATAGGATCGAAACCTGAAAGGATGATAGCTTCTGGAGTATCATCAACAATAATTTCAATACCAGTAGCAGCTTCTAAAGCACGAATGTTACGACCTTCACGACCAATAATACGACCTTTAACTTCATCATTATCAATATTGAAAACCGAAACTGAATTTTCAACAACATGTTCAGTTGCTGTTCTTTGAATAGTTTGAACAACTATTTTTTTAGCTTCTTTATTAGCTGTCATTTTAGCTTCGTCCATAATTTCGTTTATGTACGACATAGCTTCTGTTTTAGCAACAGCTTTTAATGATTCAATAAGTTGATCTTTTGCATCTTGTGCCGATAAACCTGATATAGCTTCTAATTGTTCGATTTGTTGTTTGTGAGCTCTTTCAAGTTCTTCTGTTTTACGTTCAATATTCGATAATTGGCTATCAGCTTGTTCTTTCAATCTTTCAGCATCTTTACGAGCACGTTGATTGTCTTCTGTTTCTTTTCTTAGTTCTTGTTCTCTTTGTTTTATGCGAGCTTCAGCTTGCATATTGCGGTTGTTTTTTTCGTTAAATAATTTTTCGTTTTCCGATTTTAATTGTAAAAATTTCTCTTTTGCTTGAAGCATTTTTTCTTTTTTGATAACTTCAGCTTCTTGTTCAGCTTCAGCAATCAGTTTTTTGCTCTTACTTTGTAATAGGAATGTATAGGCGAAATATGATATTACCGTGCCTCCTAGAAGTGAGCAGATTACTAAAATGATAGTTATTCCATTCATATTGTTCTAATTGTTATTTTATTATTGTTACTATTTATATATAAAAAACCCGTATCAATTGCCTTATGCTTTTAGAAAACCCCGGTTGAACATGGGCGGAGGCCTCGAATTATTTTTGACGTCCACTGTTTCCTAAGAAATCCACCGAAGTGGTGAGGCCTGTCATACGTACTCTGAGGGTATCTCCTTTAGTTTCTAAATGTTGAGTTTCAAAACCATTAAGGAATTAATACGGGCATATCTTAAATCTCTTTTTCTATTTCTTCAATAATTATAGATTAGATTTTAATTAACTATTATTACTTATGAATCGGTCAAGTTCTCCACACAAATCTTGTATTTCTTGATTTACAAGCTCTGTTGTATTGTTGGTTTCAAATTCCAATAGCCTTGTTACAAACTGTAATGTTGCCATCGCCAAAAAGTCTTGATTATCTTTGTCGTTGTAACGTTGTCTGTATTTATCAACTACTTCATTTATGCGACGCGAAGCTTCACGAAGTTTCTCTTCGTCTTGCCAATCGATTCGCAATGGGTAGTAGCGGTCTATTATTTTAAGCTTAATAGCTAATTTTTCGTCCATCTGCCTTTTATTTATTTAAAAGAGCAATACATTTATCGATATCCTTAACAATTGCATCGATTCTTTTCTTTGCATATTCGGTTTCACCAGCATCTTTTGCTGCTACTGCCTTAGCCATTTGCAAATTGTTGTAATTCGATTCAATTTCAGCAATCTTAATGTTTTGTTCTTCTATTATTTTTAGTAGTTGTATCTTTTCGTCTACTAATGCCGCTTTTTCGTTTTTTAAACTGGAATACAAAGAGATTACATGTTGAACCTTCTGTTTCAATTCATCCGTTTTAAAGGTGTTAGTTTCAGCCATATTCACACGTTATCTAAAAGAACAAATTTAAGATACTCAATCGGAATTTCCAACATGCTTTGTTGCATTTTTATTTTTATTTCGATATTGTCTTTTGTTTTGTCGTTAATATGATATGTAAATCCATTAGCATCAAGTATTTTTGTGGTGAATAAATATTTTAGATTTGAACGAAAATAAAATAAATCTTGATGATTTCAAGAAAACGGTTTGGAACCATTATCACAGTCATTTCCGTGCTATGCCTTGGCGGAGCGATACAAATCCCTATTATGTAATGGTTTCGGAATTGATGTTACAACAAACACAAGTACAAAGAGTTTTAGTGAAATTCGACGAGTTTATTACATGTTTTCCAACTATAGAAACACTGTCAAATGCGACACTATCGCAAGTTCTTGAATCTTGGATTGGATTAGGGTATAATCGACGGGCAAAGTTCCTTAAACAGTCTGCAGATATCATTGTAAATGATTATAAGAGCCAGTTTCCAAAGACAGTTGAGGAATGGATTAAACTTCCAGGATTCGGTAAAAATACAGCATCGGCTGTTTTGGTCTATTCACAAAATGAACCTTTGATTTTTATTGAAACAAACATTAGAACTGTTTTTATCTATCATTTTTTTCAAAATCAAGATATTGTTTCTGATAAGGAAATCGAACTCTTAGTTAAGCAAACTATTGATATAAATAAACCTCGTGAATGGTATTGGGCTTTAATGGATTATGGAACTTATTTAAAGAAAGAATATGGTAATCATTCCCGCAAAAGTAGTTCGTATGCCACACAATCGAAGTTTGAAGGTTCGTTTCGACAAAAACGTGCAAAAGTTTTAAAAGAAATTGTTAATCGAAAGGTAATATCTTTTGACGAGTTACTGTATGTAACAAATTATGATACAGAAATACTTTTATCTGCTCTTTCAAACCTTATTGAAGAAAAATTTATAGCTAGTGAAGGGAGACAATATTGGGTACTTTAGTAAATTTCTGTTGTTTATATAAATTTAAATTTCCCATATTTACTTACTTTTTTTATTTTAGACTGGTTTATATTTGTAGTTTCTATTATTGTTATGTTTATAATAGAAAATCTAAATATAGTTTTTATAAAATATTTTAATGGTTATATTAATTCTTTTAGTTAAACGAGAACTCAAGTTTCTATTATTAGCTTTTAATGTTTTCTTTATTGCAGATGGTTATAGTCAATTAAATAAGAATAACGTAGGTATACAAATTATAAATGATAATCTTGGTGAAATCTCAAATAAGCTTAAAACAGGTAATGATTATGGTGAAACTCAATCAACTGGAATTTCTATAAATTTATTAACTATTCATCATATATTTAATTACCACTTATATATAGAAAGTACAGAATTTTCTGCTCCAACAAAAAAATACAGACACATACATTTCAAGGAATTAAATAATTTTAAATTTGTTGTCAATAATAATAAATCAAAAGATCGAACTTCTTTTATTTCATTGGGTACTGGATTGTATTATATTCAGGGGAATTCTATTACAATAGGAGCTTCAGGGCAAAAGTATTATTTCCACAAATTAATTATTTCAAAAGATTATCCACGGAAATACTGGATTTACGAAAATGATAGTAGTAATAAACTATATCTTCCATATTTAGATTTTAATATTGGATATAATTATTCATTATTTAAAAAACATTTTTTTAGAATTAACTCTAGATATAATATTGATATTCCTGTAAGTACTGTTAAATGTTTTACTGGAATTGCAGCTATTTCAAAATTTGTATTTCAATATATAAATGAAAACAATCGATTAAATTCTATTGATTTAGAGGCAGAGGGTTATTACTTTTATGCATCAGATTATTCAAAAGTCGCATATGTTCAAGTTGGATTGAAAATTAATTTTAGACATTTTTCAGCATATTTTCAGTTGAATAAACCTTTTAATAAGCAATTAAAAAATCCATACTTAAAATATGATGATTTAGATGTTTTATTCATTGAAGGTCTTACTCTTAACTTCTAGCATTGTTTCAATTAAAGAATATTAGTAATTACAATTTTACTGTTTTGAAAATGAAAACAATCTCCAATTCTTTTGTTTTGAATGATTTTTCCTATAGGAGAATTTATTGATATTATAAAAATGTTTTTATTGTCTAACACTAGTTTACCTATTCCAATAGACATGAAATAAATACCTTGAGTTGTTAAAACTAAGCTACCAAATTCTGTTTTATCATACTTTTTCTTACAATCAATTTTTGATATTTCAACTTTCAAATACTTTGCATTTGAAAGTTGAACCGTGTTTTTATCAATTTCAATTTGCATCATTTCACGTCCAGTTTCATATTTATCCCCAGCACTACTTTTTGTGTCTGAATCTCTCGATTCCTTTGCTGATTCTATTGCATGAGTTGCAATTTCAATCTTTTGATCAATTATTTTATGTAATTCTGATAAAATATCTTCTTTCGAAATAGTATTACTCATATTAAATTTTACTTTGTTTTCACGAATAAAAAAAGGGGAAAATCTTACGAAATTCCCCTTTTCGGTTATTTTAAGACTATTATAAGTTCAACGACTTGATAATATTATTTAATTTATCGTCTAGTTTTTGGTTCACTTCAGCATATTTTTCTTTGCAACAAAGTGCTTCTTTTATACCAAAATAGAATTTAATTTTTGGTTCAGTTCCCGAAGGTCGAATTGAAATTTTAGATCCATCTTCAGTAAAGAATTGAAGAACATCTGATTTTTGCATTTCAAGTTTTGAAGTTGTTCCTGTTGCAAAATCTTTGATGATTTGTTCTTTGTAATCTTTTATCATAAGAACTTTAGATCCATTTATTACCATTGGAGGATTTTGACGGTAACCAGCCATCATAGCTTGAATTTCTTCTGCTCCCGATTTTCCTTTTTTCGTAATGTTTAATAAAGATTCTTTGTAGAAACCAAATTCAACATAGATATCTAGTAGAATGTCATATAACATTTTACCTTGTTCTTTTGCCCATGCAGCAGCTTCTGCAATCAATGAACAAGCCATAATTGCATCTTTATCGCGAACAAAATCACCAGCTAAATAGCCATAGCTTTCTTCACCACCGCCAATATATTTTTTCTTGCCTTCAAGTTGTTTAATTATCTCAGCAATATATTTAAATCCAGTAAGTACATCGAAATATTCTACTTCAAATTTTTTAGCCATTTCAACTAATAATTCTGTAGTTACAATAGTTTTAACGATATATTCTTTGCCTTGTATTTTACCTTTAGCTTTCCATTGACTTAATAAATAGTAAAGTAAAATTGCAGCTGTTTGGTTACCATTCATTAATATGATTTCACCTTTATCGTTTTTAATTGCGATACCAACACGATCAGCATCAGGATCGGTTGCTAAAACTAATTCAGCACCAACTTCTTTAGCTTTATCTGTAGCCATTTGCAATGTTGATGATTCCTCCGGATTTGGCGATTTTACTGTAGGGAAATTACCATCAACAATTTGTTGTTCGGCAACAGTAATAATGTTTGTAAATCCATATTTTTTCAATGCCATTGGAACAAGTTCAACACCTGAACCATGGATTGGAGTATATACAATTTTCATGTCCTTGTGTTTTGCAATACACTCAGGATTTAATGAAAGTCCTTTAATTAAATCGGTATAAACTTCATCAACTTCTTTTCCAACTAATTGGATATTACCTTCATTGCCAGACCATTTAACATCATCAATTGATGTGATATTTTCAACTTCAGTAATGATGTTTTTGTCGTGCGGAGGAACTACTTGACCACCATCATCCCAATATGCTTTGTATCCATTGTATTCTTTAGGATTGTGAGATGCAGTAATTACAACACCACTTTTACATCCAAAATGACGAATAGCAAACGAAAGTTCTGGAGTAGGGCGAAGTGCATCGAAAAGATATACTGTGAAACCATTAGCTGCAAATATTTTAGCTGTTGTTTCAGCAAATAATTTACTGTTGTTGCGGCTATCATAAGCTACAGCAACTTTAATTTCTTCTCCTTTGAAGTTTTTAATAAGGTAGTTTGATAAACCTTGAGTTGCCATACCAACGGTATAGATATTCATACGGTTTGTTCCGGCTCCCATTATTCCACGCAATCCACCTGTTCCGAACTCAAGCGTACGATAAAATGAATCGACGATTTCAGTACCGTCTTCTTCAATTAAACGTTTTACTTCCTGTTTTGTGGCTTCATCAAAGTTTCCTTTTAGCCATTCTTCTGCTTTTATTTTAATTGTTGTATCCATTTATGATTGATATTCAACTATTTGGTTTAATAAATAATAATTTCAAAAATAAGCTTTTTATAAAAACGATTTATAAAAGTTTTAAACAATCTTCTAAGCTATCTTTCCAGTAGGGAATTGCAATGTCAAAAGTTGTTTTAATTTTTTTCTTGTTCAATACACTATAATGTGGTCGACGAACTGGAGTAGGATATTCCTTTGATTCTATTGGTTTTACATTACAACTTGTTATACCTTTTAATTCATGAATTATCTTTGTGAAATCGTACCAAGAGCATACTCCTTCGTTTGAAAAATGATAAATTCCATTTGTCCAACTTTTTGTTCCAGATTCAATTTTTGAAATAATTTGCATTATACTTTCAGCTAAATCTCTAGCATAAGTAGGTGACCCAATTTGGTCGAATACGATTCCTAATTCGGGGCGTTCATTACCAAATTTAATCATCGATTTTACAAAATTATTTCCAAATGATGAATATAACCATGATGTTCGAATGATAATGCTATCTTTATTTTCAACCAGTAATTGCGTTTCTCCCATAGCTTTTGATGTACCATAAACCGACATTGGTTTAATTGGTGTTTCTTCGGTATAAGGCGTATGAGCAGTTCCATCAAACACATAGTCTGTTGAAATATGAATGTATTTACAATCTGTTTTTTTAGTAGCTATTGCTAATATTCTTGGAGCTTCAGCATTTAATAAATATGCTTTGTCTTGTTCTGTTTCAGCTTTATCAACAGCAGTATAAGCAGCACAATTGATAAGATATTGAGGCTTTTCTTTAGCTAAAAATGAATCTACTGTATCAGAATTTGTAATATCAAGTTCATCGTAATCAGTAAAAATAAATTTACAATTAGGGTATGAGTTCTCAAGTGTTCTTAGTTCATTTCCTAATTGTCCATTGGCTCCGGTAACAAGTATTTTTGTCATGTATTAAAATGGTGTTACAAATGATTTTATTTCTAAATTCTTTTTGTCTTTATCAGAAATAATGACTTTCGATAAATCAACTTTCCAGTCTATTTGTAAAGTTTCATCATAGAACATTATTCCTTGTTCGCATTCTGGATGATAAAAATCGTCGCATTTGTAAAATACAACAGCAGTTTCACTTAAAACCGAAAATCCATGAGCAAAACCTTTAGGAACTAGTAGTTGACGTTTATTATCTTCAGATAACTCGCAGCCAAACCATTTACCATATGTTTCTGAATCTTTACGTAAATCAACAGCAACATCATAAATGGTTCCTTGTAAAGCTCTCACTAATTTTGTTTGAGCATGAGGTGGTTTTTGAAAGTGTAAACCACGAATAACGCCATAAGTCGATTTTGATTGATTATCTTGAACAAAATTAGTTTTTATTCCAGCTTTTTCAAGATTAAGTTGACTAAAACTTTCAAAGAAATAACCTCTAGCATCAGGAAAAACTCTTGGTTCAATGATTACTAAATCTTTAATTCCAGTTTCAATTATATTCATAATTATTCGAAACGTTTAATGTTTACAATATTAATTAAATATTGACCATACTGATTCTTTTTCAAAGGTTCAGCAAGTGCAAGTAATTGTTCTTTTGTTATATAGCCTTTTTTATATGCAATTTCTTCAAGACAAGCAACTTTTAACCCCTGACGGTTTTCAATTGTTGCAACATAGTTGCTGGCTTCTAATAAATTTTCGTGAGTTCCTGTATCTAACCAAGCAAATCCACGTCCCAATAATTGAACATTAAGTTTTTTCTCTTCAAGATATAATTTATTTAAATCGGTAATTTCTAATTCACCTCGAGCAGATGGTTTAAGCGATTTAGCTTTAGCCACGACTGTATTATCGTAGAAATATAAGCCTGTTACAGCATAATTCGATTTTGGTTCTTTGGGTTTTTCAACTAAACTAATAACATTTCTGTTATCATCAAATTCTACAACACCATAGCTAGTAGGGTCATTTACATAATAACCAAAAACAATAGCACCATCATTAAGTTTTGATGATTCGGCTAATACTTTACCAAAATTATGACCGTAGAAAATATTATCACCTAAGATTAAACAACATGAATCGTTACCAATAAACTTGTCACCAATAATAAATGCTTGAGCTAGTCCATCAGGAGATGGTTGTTCAGCATATTCCAATGAAATACCCAATTGAGAGCCATCACCGAATAATTTTTTAAAAAGTGGTAAATCTTGGGGTGTCGATATTATTAAAATCTCGCGGATTCCAGCTAACATTAAAACCGATAATGGATAATATATCATTGGTTTATCATAAATCGGAACCATTTGCTTTGATATCGCTTTGGTAATAGGATAGAGACGAGTTCCCGATCCTCCTGCTAGGATTATTCCTTTCATACTATAAGGGTTAATTGGTTTTTAAATAATTATCGAAATATGCTATTGTTTTTACTAAACCTTGTTCGAGTTTAATTTGAGGTTCCCAACCATTTAATAGTTTATGTGCTAACTCAATATTAGGTTTACGTTGAGTAGGATCATCTTGAGGTAAGGGTAAATAAATAATATTAGATTTCGAATTGGTCATTTCAATAACCTTTTCAGCCAATTCTTTAATCGAAAATTCACCTGGATTTCCGATATTAACAGGACCAATAACTGAATTATCTGTACCCATCATTCGAATCATACCTTCCAATAAGTCATCAACATATTGGAAACTTCTTGTTTGAGAGCCATCTCCGAAAATGGTGATATCTTTATTCTGTAAAGCTTGTACTATAAAGTTTGATACTACACGACCGTCATTAGGGTGCATTTTAGGCCCGTAAGTGTTAAATATTCTAATGATTTTTATTTTAACATTATTTTGTTTGTGATAATCCATAAATAATGTTTCAGCACAACGTTTTCCTTCATCATAACAAGAACGAATACCTATAGTATTTACATTACCCCAATACGACTCAGGTTGAGGATGAATTTCAGGATCACCATAAACCTCACTTGTAGATGCTTGCAAAATTTTTGCTCGAACTCGTTTTGCAAGCCCTAACATATTAATTGCACCCATTACCGATGTTTTTATCGTTTTTATCGGATTGTATTGATAATGAACAGGTGATGCAGGACAAGCTAAATTATAGATTTCATCAACTTCGGCATAGTAGGGTGTAGTAACATCATGACGAACAAGTTCAAAATATGGATCTGAAAGGAGATGTACAATATTGTTCTTTGAACCAGTAAAATAGTTGTCTAAACAAATAACATCATTCCCCTCATTTAAAAGTCTTTCACAAAGCTGACTTCCAATAAATCCAGCTCCACCAGTAACTAAAATTCTCTTCATATTTATGCAATTACCGATGTTCGACCAATAGAAAAATAGGTGTAACCTAATTCTTTCATATCTTCAACATCGTAAATATTTCGTCCGTCAAAGATAAGTTTATTCTTTAATAATTTTGATACTTTATCAAAATCAGGCATTCTGAACACTTGCCATTCTGTTAAAATAACTAATGCATCTGCATTCGATAATCCTTCATATTGGTGTTCTGTATAACAAATTTTATCTCCAATAATTCTATGTGCTTCTTCCATAGCTACTGGATCAAAAGCTGTTATTTCACAACCAGCATCAAGTAGTTTTTTAATTATTACTAAAGATGGTGCTTCGCGCATATCATCTGTATTGGGTTTGAAAGAAAGTCCCCAAAGTGCAATTTTTTTGCCTTTAAGTTCACCTTTAAAATATTGTTGTAATTTATTGAATAATACAGACTTTTGATCATCATTAACCGATTCTACAGCTTTTAAAACTTGTAAATCGTAGTTCAAATCCTTTGCAGTTTTTATGAGAGCTTTAACATCTTTTGGGAAACAAGATCCACCATAACCAACACCAGGATATAAAAATTTACTGCCAATTCTAGTATCAGTACCAATTCCTTTTCTAATTAAATTAACATCAGCACCAACTATTTCACAAAGATTTGCAATATCATTCATAAAGCTAATTCTCGTTGCTAACATTGCATTTGCAGCATATTTTGTTAATTCAGCCGATGGAATATTCATAAATATTAATGGATGTCCATTTAATATAAATGGTTTATATATTCTACTTAAAACTTTTTCTGCACGTTCGCTTTCTGTACCAACAACAATCCGATCAGGTTTCATAAAATCTTCAATTGCAGCACCTTCTTTTAAAAATTCGGGATTTGAAGCTACGTCAAAATCTAGAGTAATTCCTCTTTTTTGTAATTCAATTTCAATTGCTTCTTTTACTTTAAGTGATGTTCCTACGGGAACAGTACTCTTTGTAATAACTACTGTATAGTTTGAAATTGATTTGCCAATTTCAGATGCTACACCAATAACATATTTCAAATCGGCACTGCCATCTTCATCTGAAGGTGTTCCTACAGCAATAAATACAGCTTCACAACCTTGAACACTTTCACTTAGGTTTGTTGAAAAACTTAGGCGACCTTCCTTTGTGTTTTGAATAACTAAATCATCGAGACCTGGTTCAAAAATAGGGATAATTCCTTTCTTTAAATTATCAATTTTTTGTTGATTTATATCAATACAAACAACAGAAACACCTGTTTGAGAAAGACATGTTCCTGTTACTAATCCTACGTATCCTGTTCCAACTACTGCAACTTTCATCTATTCGCTTTTTTAAAATATAAACACTCAAACAAGCTAATTTTAACTTATTTGAGTGCTTCTTTCTGTATTATAAATTCTTATTGATTTTCTATTTTAATTAGTTCTACTTCGAAAAGTAAAGCCATATTAGGTTCAATAATTCCACCTGGTTGTGGGTTTTGACCATAAGCTAAATCTGAAGGAATATATAATTTCCATTTCGAACCTACTGGCATCATTTGTAATGCTTCTACCCATCCTTTTATTACACCAGTTACTGGGAAAGTTGCTGGTTGACCTCTATCAATAGAACTGTCAAATTTACGTCCATCAATTAATGTTCCAACATAATGAACTGTAACTTTATCGGTTGACTTTGGTATTGGACCTGTACCTTTAGTTAAGATCTCATATTGTAATCCACTAGCTGTAGTAATAATTCCTTTTTTAGTTTTATTTTGAGCTAAGAATTTTTCACTAATACCTTTATTCTCATTTAGTTTTTTGTTCTTAGTGTCTTGCATATATCTTTGAATAAGCATTCCACCTTTACTTTCTTCTACATCAAGTTGACGACTTCCCAATAAGTCATTTATTCCCTTAACCATTATGTAAGGATCAATAGAATCAAGACTTTGTTGTTGAAGTGAACGTGCGATGTTTACACCTATACTATACGATATACTATCGAGAGTTGATTTTAACTTAATTTGAGCATTTGCTGAAAATGTTGCTGCAGATAGAACTCCTAATGTTACAATAAGCTTTTTCATGTTTTTAAAGGTTTTATGTTTTATAATTGAGTCGGCAAACGTTATTTTTAAAATTTTAGTATTTAATATAATGATAAAAATATCACTACTATATTACTTTGTATTAAAAACGCAAAAAAGGATTTACCTAGTGTAAGTAAATCCTTTTTTGAATTTGTTTATATTATTGTTTTTCTATTGAAAGTAATTCAATTTCGAAAATTAAAGTTGAATATGGTTCGATTGGAATTCTTCCATCTTCATTAGCACCATAAGCAAGATCTTGAGGAATATATACAATCCATTTAGAACCAACTGGCATTAATTGAAGAACTTCTGACCATCCTTTGATAATTCCACCTGAAACAGGGAATGTTGCTGGTTCTTTTCTTTCGTATGATGAATCAAAAACTTTACCATCGATGAACGTTCCTTTGTAATTTACTTTTACAACATCTTTAGCTGTTGGTTTTGGTCCGTTACCTGCTTTATCAATTTTGTATTGAAGTCCACTTGGTAAAGTAACTACACCAGCTTGGCTTTTATTTCCTTCTAAGAATTTTTTACCTATTTCGATGTTTTTTTCGAATTTTTTCATTTCGCCAGATCTTTGTTTTTCTCTTAGTTTCTTAGTATATCTTTCTAAGAATTTAACTGCTGAATCTGGATTAAGAAGATATTCTGGATTTTTAGCCAAACCATCAACAATACCTTTACCAATTGCTTCCGAATTTAATAAAGTATCTAATTTGTTTTGTCTGAAGCTTTTTGCTATATCTAAACCTATTGCGTAACTTACTTTATCTTCGTCAGTTGTTAATTTTACTTTGTTTTTGTTAGAACAAGATGCAAGTACTGAAAGTGTTGCTATTCCAATTATTATCTTTTTCATTTATTTATAAATTTAGTTATTTTTAAAATCCATGCAAAAATAGCATAATTTAGATTACTTGGTTATAAAAATTTAAAAACCTTTTAAACTTTCATATAATTAGAATTTATATGAAAATCCTAATGCAAAAACCTCTTTAAATTGAACTCTAACTTTCTTATCTTTTTTGTCTGATGCCGATGCTATTAATATATTATGATTATAAATCATAGTTGTTGAAATTGTAGCCACAATATATTTACTTATTTTCATAGAAATCAAGTTTTCCCAATACACATCAATATGTTCAGGATGTTTTAAATAATTAGAAAATAAATCGAGTTTTGATTGTATTGTTACATTTTCAAATACATTCTTTTTGTAACTTAAACGTAAATAGCTACCAAATTCACTTCTGGTTTTACTTCCTTTTTTTATTAGTGTATTCTTTCCACCCGTTGTATCATACACAGCAGCATCAACACCACCAACACCCATATTTGCTAGTTTTTGATCATTAACAATTGTTGTTTTCGAAGCTGCAGGAGCATAAAATGCTGATATTGCTGCGTTAGGTTTATAATCGAGTCCTATTGCTCCAAGAACATAAACTGGAGCTAAAAAATTTGAAATTACTACTGAATCATTCGGGTAATTATATCCAGGTGTCATTTGAGTTTTAATATTGGCAACTGCTGCATAGTATAATGTTTTTGTTGCCATTCGTCCATATTTTGAATAAAAGTCAAATTTATCATCCGACTTCCACCAATTTCTTTGGCTTTTTTGTTTTATTGTACCATAAGCTATATCTAGTGTGTTTTCCCAAAGACTTTTGCCTTTCTTATAATTTGCAAATACATTTAATAAACCATTTGCAGTTTGTGTGTTTTGTCCTCCAGCTGCCCAATTTGTTAATGATGTTTGAGAGTAACTAATTGTTATTACACCTCCTTTTTTCCATCCATCAAGCGTGTCTAAAGTTTTTGCTTTTAATTTACTTTCGGTTTCTGTGTTTTGTGAAAATGAGCTTAAACAACCGCTCATTAAAATTACAAATAGAATTCTTTTTTTCATATACATTTTTTATAACCATTTAAAAAACAGCTTATTTGTCGTTAATTATGTTTTTGGCTTACAATTTAATTTGAATTGGTACTTTTTAAATATAGCTTATTTTACTTTTTGCTTTAACTCAATCGATTTGTTTAAGAATTGTTGAGCTTCGGCTTCTTTACCAAGCATTCGATATGAGATACTTATATTATAAAAAATTTGAGGATCATTAGGTTCAAATTGTAAAGCTTTTTCAAACATAGTAATTGCATCTTGAGCACGACCACTCATTCCATAAGCTACACCTAAATCTTTTATTCCTTCTTTTCTATTCGGATTCAATGTATAAGCACGTTCAAGATAATATAGAGCTTTAGGTAAATTGTTCTTTTCTCTTCCCCAAAGTGTTCCTAATTGATACATTAAATCGTAATCGTATTTATTGATATTGAAGAAATATTCATATTCACGTAATCTTTTATCGGTATTGGTAAATTTGTTTACGACTAAAGGTAAATTCTCATAAACTTTTTGGAAATATGGTGCGGTTTTAACAATACGTTTATAATAATATAACATCGAATCGTACTGTTTATATTCGAATAAAGCATTTCCTAAGAGTAAAAGAGCATCGTTATACGTAGGATGGATTGCAACAGCTTTACGGAGGTAATACACCGAACGATCGAGTGTTTTAAACTTTTGAACACTATCTTTCATTAGTAATGCCGATTCATATATTTTCCCTCCTGCAGAACAAGTACTTTTTGCACTATTTATAGATGTTTCAACATCGGTTGTAAATAGAGTATAATCATCTTTCCAAGCGTTGTTTCGATCTATAACTTTGTATGTAGATAGGGCAGTAATAGGTAATAAAATTGAAATTATTATAGCATAATATATTTTATCTTGTTTAATTAGTAGTGGTAGTTTTTGAATTAATAAATAAGCAATGAAAACCGTAAAACCTATTGATGAAATAAAAATGAAACGTTCGTTCATAAATGTACCGATAGGGAAAAGTAAGTTCGAAACAATTGAAAGACTTGCAATATATATTAAGGCAGAAAAACCATTGAATTGTTTTTTAATAATTGCCCAAACCATATAAAAACTTAAAGCAACATAGAAAATTACTGAAAGTAGAGCAATAGGATTCGACCAATTTACTAAAGCAACATGATAGGGATAATAATCGAATGTGAGCGTTTGAGGCCAGATTAAAAGTTTAATATAAATTCCTAATGTGTAAAAAATGGTTGCATATTTTTGACTTGTTGTTGCATCAACAAATGGATTATTCATAAGTTCCATTATTGGTGCAGAAAGGGTATCGCCCAATACTTTATGACGAATATATAAAAACAACGATGATGCTATAAATAGTGGTATGATTGATATAAAAATTTCCTTAATACTTGCTTTTTTGAAGATGTAAATACTTAAAGGTATTATTGCTAAAAACGTTATAGCATTTTCTTTTGAAAGGAGTGCTAAAAATAATGAAATTGTTGATGCTGCCATCATTCCATATTTTTTACCATTATTCTTTTCGTCAAGTATGTATATTGTTAATATAAATGAAATTAAAGCACCAATAAGTGTCATCATTTCGTCGCGACCTTTAATATTTGCGACTACTTCTGTATGAACTGGATGGAGTAAAAATAATATCGTGGCTATAAAAGGAATTGTGGCATACCAGGGTTTTTGTTCATTGGGTAACAGCTTTTTTAGGAGAATAAATAGTAATGAACATGTTAAAACATACATTAATATGTTTAATAAATGACTTATTGCTGGCGATTGACCAAATAACTCGACTTCAACAGCAAATGATGCCAGTGATAAGGGACGGTATCGACCACCAGCAACTAAATTTTTATCTTTCCCAAAGAAACCTGTAAATGAATCGTACGAAAATATATCGTGTAATCCTTTAAAACCAGCTTTTGTAAATGTATTTCCAGTAAATACGAGAGTATCATCTAGAGCATATTGATTCTTTAATGTATTACCATATAAAGCAAAACAAAATAGAGCTATAATTAAAAAAATGTACTTGTTCGATTTATCTTTCATAACAGTAAAATGGTTAATATTTTAATGCGTAAAAGTAATAATGTTTTTGAATTAACGAAAGTGCAAATTTGTTCTGTAACTTTATAAAATATTGATTCTAGTATTATCCTTATCGAGTAATTTCTAATAGATTTCAAAATAATTGTAAAATGAGTGTTTTTTGACTGAAAAGTATGCCTTTTTTGATCATTTGAAAACGAAATTCATTGTTGCATTTCAATAGATTTGTAGAAATATTTAATCAAAGAAAATGAAAATAATTCTTACTGGAGGAACTGGATTTATTGGTTCCTATGTTTTGATGCAAATGCTTGCAGATGGTCATGAAATTACGGTATTAGCACGAAATGCACAAAAAGTTCCATCTATGTCAGCCATGAAAGGTGTTACTATTCTTGAAATTGGAATGACCGATTTTGATAAAATACCATCGGCACTTGTTGGTCATGATGCATGTATTCATGTTGCATTAAATTACAATGACTCGAGTGCTTACGATATGTTAATGAGTGATACAGCTCCGTCAATATTTTTAGCATCGGAAGCAGCTAAAGCAGGTTTAAAGCATTTTATTTATACATCATCGATTGCTGCATTCGATAATGTTTATTCAATACCCAATCCTCCTAAATATGGTCCATTAGAATGCAATATTGTAAATGGTTGTAATCTCGATCCACATTCATATTACGGTGCAACTAAAGCTGCAACTGAAAGTTTTTTGATGGGAATTGCTGGTTCAACTCAAATGCGTGTAAATATTGTTCGTCCTGGATATACATTTGGAAATACAGCATTGCAAGATGGCTTTACACAACCCGATAGACGTTTTCATGCAATTGTTGAAGCTGCTTTAGCTGACAAGGATATTGAGGTTACAAAAAATGATGGAACACATTTTGTATGGGCTGGTGATTTAGCTAAAATTTATAGTTCAATATTGAACAGTTCATATAATCGTCATGCTTATTTTGGACTTTCAACTGAATTTACATCTTGGCTACAAATAGCTGAAGATGCTAAATGTTTATGTAATTCAAAATCGAATATTATAATCAAAGATTTAGGGTGGGGCGATAAACCTATTGTATTTGATGTATCGGATATAGAGAATGATTTTGGTTTAAAGTTTAAACCCTATCCACATATTACAAATCATTTGGAATATTTAATTTCGATTTTAAAATAAGAGAGATATTCACTATTGAATTATGGTAGAAGCAGACTTATATTTCTACCATAATTCCTGTGTGGAAATAAAATGTTTCTGTAGGAAATTCTGTTTTTAGCAAATCGTAATGTTCTAATCCTGTGCAATGACAAATGCCCAGTTTTTCAGGTTTCATTGTTTTAAATGTTTTAACGATAGGGTTGATACTATCGGCCTTCGAATCTTTTAAGTGAAAACCACCGGCAATTAAATGAACTGGATTATCGAAATGATGTTTTGCAGCTTTCATAATATTCGATATTCCACGATGCGAGCAACTGCTTAAAACAGAAAGTTTATTGTTGCTCATAATTGCTAAAAAAACTTCATCATTAAAACAATCGGGTATGCGTTTCCCGTCTTTTTCTGTGTTGAAATGTTTCCAATGAGTATCGTCGTTATTTATAACAGGAATACTGCTTATAGCATAAATTCCTGGAACAATTTCCTTTTTTCCTTTTAAAAGTCTAATTCTTGATTTTATATTTAAATCGGTATGATCAAATCCAATAGATTTAGTTCCATTAAATTTGGGAAGTAAGGCTTCTTCTTTACAATAAATCTTTGCTTTTGAATTTACTTCTATGAATTTAGCTAAACCTCCCGTATGATCGTAATGTCCATGGCTTAAAACAACAGCATCAACCATCGATAAATCAATTCCTAGCCTTGGTGCATTTAATACGAAATTTCCGGTTTGACCAGTATCAAATAATACTCGGTGTGTTCCAGTATCAAGGTGAAACGATAATCCATGTTCGCCTAAAAGTCCGCCACGGTATACTAAATTTTCTATTAAACAAGTGATTTTTATCATCCTATAAAGGTATGGATTATTTCAATAGAAATTTCAAATAGAATAATTTAACTTGTTGAATATGATTTAAAACGTAATTACTTTTTTGCTTTTATTTACTATTTGATATAAATCATACATGGATGAAACAGTACATGTATTTACTTCTTCCGTTCCACGCATTTTAACACAAGTGGCACAAGCAAGAATTTGACCACCATTAGCAACAAAGCTTTGGCTTTCTTTCGTAATGTCAAATTTATTGTCGATAGTTTGAAATCCATCTATTCCTTTACCAAGTAAAAAAATCATTACTACATCACCTTTGGTTCTTGCAAGATTTGCAAATAGTAATGCATTCCAAACCGTTTCAGCATCAGTAGAATAAATAACTATACCTAAATCGGGACTTATATCTTTCGATAAGTAACTAAAATCGGCACAAGTTGGTTTTGTTTGAGAAAAAGAATACAAACAAAAGAGAAATACTAATGAAACAAGTGAAATTATTTTTTTCATATTCATGAATATTAAGTGTAATTTGATTTCACAAAAATATAATTTTTAGTTTTCTTTGTAGTAAATAATTAAACATAAACGGGAAATGAAAAAGATTTTTATTGTTGGTCTCTTGGCCATGATTTTTAATTCGGTTTTAGCTCAAGATTCGTTGAAGAATAAACTAATTAATTCAGGTCAAATTTTAGGTGAGGGAATTGCTTTTCACGACAAAGAATTGTACGATTCAGCAATATCACGTTACGATTTAATTGATAGAAACGACACTAATTATTATACAGCATTATTTGAAAAATCATTAACTCTACTTCAGAAAAAAGATTATGCTGGTTCAATAAATGTTTTACATGAAGCACTTAAAAACCCTAATGAAGAGACTGTTGAAATGTATATGAATTTAGGTACTGCTTTAGACGATTCTGGAAATGCCGATGCCGCAATTAAGGTTTACGAACAAGCACTTCAATATTATCCTTACTTATGTTTATTGCATTACAATTATGCTTTAACTCTCAATAATCAGAAACGAAATAACGAGGCAATTGCACAATATCAGAATGCTATTTTATTGAACTCATTTCATGCTTCAAGTTATTTAGCACTGGGAAATTTATACTATACACAAGGACGCAAAATTCCTGCATTATTAACATTAGGAATGTTTTTGGTATTAGAACCACATACTGAACGATCGTTAACAGCAACCAAACTATTGAAAAAAATAGCCGAAGGTTCTATGGATCAAGACAAAAATGTAGTTGTAAATATACCCGAAGAGGATAAAAAATATTCGTACCTAACCGAAATTCTCGATTCGAAAGTTGCTAACGATAAACGTTATAAAACAGGAGTTGATGTTAATGACATTTTAGTGCGTCAATTTCATGTTGTGCTTGATAATTTAAAGTTTGATAAAAACGATACTACATTCTTGTCTGTTAATGTAATATCTTATATGAAAGAAATGTTTACTTCGGGTAATTACGAAACATTTGTGTACTTCATGTTCAGCTCTTACAACAACGACATGATTAATAAATGGATTAAAAAAAATGAAAAAAAGATTGCAGAATTTAAAAAATGGTCGGGGTTGAAAATTGTGGAAATTCATTCTTGGGAGAATTTAAATGTTGATGGAAAAATAACAAAAGTTCGTTGTTACTATAGAGATAATGGTCGTTTACAATCATTTGGTCAATCAGCAATGAAAGATGGAAAAGATATTCGTCAAGGTAAATGGATATTTTTAGCTTTAAGTGGTAATTTGGAAACACTTGCATATTACAACGATAAAGGCGAAGCAGATGGTGAATGTAAAGTGTGGTTTAGTAACCGAAAATTATACAAAGATTTTTATTATAAAAACGATGTTCAAGATGGACCTTATCTTCAATATTTTGAAAATGGAAGTTTAAAATATAAAGCAAATTATGTTAAAGGATCAATTGAAGGTAATTTGTATAAATATAATAATACAGGTAGTTTGAAATCTGTTGAACCGTTTATTCACGATACATTACAAGGGATAGTTACCTATTATAAACCGAGTGGTGCAAAATCGGCTGTATTAAAAACTGTGAAAGGGCAGACAGATTCAATTGGAGTATATTATTTCCAAAGTGGAAAAGTGCAAAGTACATCTTTGTTTAAAAACGATAAACGTAACGGAAAATCAGTTTTTTATCATGAGAATGGAAAAATTCAATCGACAGGCGATTATAAAGATGATGAACAAGTAGGTCAGTGGTTATCTTATTGGGAAAATGGTAAACTAAAATCGGATGTTACATATTCGCAAGATGGTAAAATGAATGGTTCAAATAAACAGTATTTCGAAAGTGGAAATTTGAACGAAGATTTTATATATGTCAATGGAAAATCGAATGGTAAAGCAGCTGTTTATAATGAAGATGCTAGCCTATGGTATAATGTTGATTACAAAAATGGAGCAATAAAAAGAATCACAACCTATACTTCAAAAACAGGTGCTGTTTGTGCTGATTATGAAGATAAAGGGAAACGTATTCCAGTAATATTTATGACTCCTAAATGTGAGAAAAGCTACGAAGGAATGTTCTTCGAGGGCGAACGTGATGGAGCATGGAAACACTTTTATACAAACGGAAATGTATCAATCGAAGAGAAATATAAAAAAGGAAATAGAACAGGTCTTTATACTAAATATTTTAAAATTGGAACGGTCGATTCAAAAGTGAATTATATCAATGATAAGGCAGATGGTTATTATAATGAATATTACCAAAGTGGAGTGAAATTCTGCGAAGGATGGTATAGGAACGATCAAAAACAAGGCTATTGGAAATATTATGGTCCAACAGGAATAATTAAGAAAGAATTGTATTATTTAAACGATGATCTTCGAGGTTTTCAACGATATTATAACGTTGATGGTAAATTAGATTACGAAATGTTCTATAAAGATAATTTGATTGCCGACTACATTTATTATGATACAACGGGAAATGTTGTTTCTGAAAATAAAATTGAAAATGGAAATGGGCATATCTTAGGAACATATTGTAATGGGAAGAAATTGTTTGAAGGAGAAATGAAAAATGGAAACTTCAATGGACCTTTTAAACGTTACTATTCAAATGGCTCATCGTTCGAGATTTGCAATTACATCGATAAAAATCTTGATGGTCAACTAAAACAATTTTATCGTAATGGTAATGTATTAAGAGTAGGCAATTATGTTAATGGAGATGCAGAAGGATTAACAACTTGGTATTATAATAACGGAAAAAAAGAGGTTGAAGGAACATACAAAAAAGATGAGAAAAATGGTACTTGGGAATGGTTTGATGAACTAGGTCGTAGGAATTTAGCTAAAAATTATAAAGAAGGAAACCTTGAAGGCGATCAGATTTGGTATGATTCTACAGGTACTGCAATGTTGAAACTCGTTTTTGAAGACGATGATTTAGTTGCTTATTCATATCTTGATAATACAAAAGCATTTTTACCAAACATTCCTATTCAAAATGAAACAGTAAAGATTAAAACACTTTATCCAAATGGTAAAGTTGCTGCTGAAATTGAATACAATAAAGGAGTAATTGTGGGTGATTATAAAACATATTATCAAAATGGTCAACTCATGGAAAGTATTCCATATAAAAACAATAAAGTTACTGGTTTAGATAAATCATACTATGAAACCGGAAAATTTCGTTCTGAAGAAAATTATACGTATGGAAATAAACACGGAAAATGTACGTATTATAGACCTGATGGCAATTTTGAAAAAATAGAGATTTGGTATCTTGACCAAAAACATGGTGTATTTGAATATTATGATGTTAAAGGTAAGTTGGTGAAAAAAGAAAACTATGTTTATGATGAATTATTTGAATAAAAAAACGCTTTTCTGTGCAGTAAGTTTATGTAGTACTATCGTATTTTCTCAACCAAAGAAATACGATTTACAATCAATAGCAAAAACCTATAAAGGTGAAGAAGCTGTAATGTTAGAGTCAAAAGACAATCTTGTGATTGACTTTGATAAAAATGATAAAATAAGGATTAAAAATAATCATTCGCATGATGTGTATTTTATTGGTACAAATTCGAAACGATATGCCGATGAATATATCTCGTATTCAACATTTACTGATATTGCAAATCTTGATGCATTACTTTATGAATTTGATGGGACATCATTTAAAAAGAAGAAAATAACTGAAATAGTACAAAGCGACAATACGAGTAGTTCCGTTTTTTATGATGATAACAAATCGAAAAGAGTAGTATTTCCTCAAGTATCTCAAGGAAGTTTATCGAGTTTGAATTATGAAGAAATATATAATGATCCACATGTGATGGGAAGTTTTTATTTCTCGACATTTATGCCTCTTAAAAAATCGGAAGTATCGATAGAGTTTCCAGAAAATGTATCTATTAAATATAAAATGTTTAATGATAATGGTAAGATAAAATTTACAGAGGAACGTAAAGGTAAAACGATTAAATATACATGGACTGCCGAACAGGTTGATAAATATGATAGACGAGAAGAAGATTTTTCTATTAGCTTTTATGAACCACACATTCGTTTTTATATTTCAGATTATACTGAAAAGGGTAAAAAAACTGAAGTTTTATCTGACGTAAATGGCTTATATAAATGGTATTCTTCTTTAATAAAAGATGTAAATAAAGAACCAGTACCAGAACTAAAACAGCTTGTTGACTCTCTTTGTTTAGGTAAGAAAACTGAGATGGATAAAGCAAAAGCAATTTTCTATTGGGTTCAGACAAATATAAAATATGTGGCAATTGAAGCTGGTTACGAAGGTTTAGTTCCTCATAATGCTAAAGATATTTTCAAGAATAGATATGGCGATTGTAAAGATATGTCGAGTATTCAAAAAGCTATGTACGATTATGCTGGAATTAAAGCTCATTTAGTTTTAATTGGAACTCGTGATATTCCTTATACTTTCGATGAACTTCCTACAAATTCTGTTGCAAATCATATGATAGCGATGATAGAACTTGATGGGAAACATTATTTTACTGATGGAACTGCATATTTTATTCCCGTTGATTTTCCATCAGATGCAATTCAAGGAAAGCAAGCCTTAATTTGTAATGGCGATAATTATATGTTAGAAAATGTACCAATTATTGCTAAAGAACGAAATCAATATATTGATACAATAAAACTAAATTTTAATGCTGATACATTAAAAGGAACATCAGTAGCTAATCATTCGGGATACTTCAATTTTAACTTTAGTATTCCATTAATACGAACTCCTCAAAATAAATGGAAAGAATCGCTAGCTAATCATTTTGAGCGTGGTTCAAATAAATTCAAATTACTATCGGTAAGTGTTGATACAATTAATAGAGATAAAGACTTAATTGTCCGAACAGCTTTTTCAATTCCAAGTTATGTGAAAAATGCGGGAAATAGCTACTACATTAACTTGAATCTCGATAAAAATATGCAAAGTGATAAAGTTGATACAGCCAAGCAACAGTTCGATAAAAAGATTGACTTTAAACACATTATGAATTATACCATAAGTCTTGATGTTCCTAAAGGGTTTAAAGTATCAAAATTACCCGCATCAGCAGAGTTTAAGGATAGTGAATTTGGCTTTAAAACCAATTATAGCTACGATGAAAAGCAACGTAAAATATATTATACCATAGAATCCTATATTGATGCAATTGCAATAAAAGCATCGCGTTTTGATACATGGAACGCAATGATTAAAAAACTTGGCGAAGTATATTCGCAAGTTGTAGTATTAGAAAAGATGTAATAATTATTTGAAATTAATCCGAATTAAGATAAAGAGATTATATTTGAAGCCTAAATATTTAAACATGAAGAAAACGTTTTTATTAGCATTATCAATTGCCTCATTACAGGTATTTGGACAAGAACCAGAATACAAAAAGTTTGAATTCGATACTTTGTTTAATAAGAAAACATTTCCCGAAAAGGTAAAAAATGAATTCCCTTGTATTACCTTAAAAGAAGCTGAAACGGTTGAATATATTGTGGAGGGTCAAGAGGTATCGGAATATGAAACAATTCATAGAAAATCGTTAGTTTTAAGCGATAAAGGTGTCGAATATTTTAATCGAGTATATATTCCTACAAGTCAAACTATCGACATTGTTGACCTTAAAGCCCGAGCAATTTCTCCAAATGGTAAAATAACCAATTTCGATAAAACGAATATTAAAGAAGTTGAAAATCTTGAAGATAAAGGTGCTTACAAAATATTTGCTATTGAAGGTATCGAAAAAGGTAGCATTGTTGAATTGCTTTATACCTTAAAACAAAACGTTGGCTCGAATGGTAAATATGTTTTTCAAGAAGATTTTCCAGTATTAAATGCTTCATTTAGTCTTGTAATGTCTGATAAACTAATATTCAATGCCAAGGCTTACAATCAACCATTTAAAATGACAGATGATTCTATAGGTAAAAAGCATGTTATTCGTTTTTCGATAGATTCATTACCTCCATTGCGAAACGAAAAATATGCTTCGTATCGTGCTAATAAAGCAAGAGTTGAATATGCGTTTAGTTATAATGCGGGTAATTCAACAACACCAACAAATACATGGGCTGCAGCAGCAAAGGCTTTATATGATGCCTTTTATGCAGAGAATAAAGATGAGGATAAACAAGTATTAAAACTTTTGTCGAAATTAAAACTCGATAAGATGTCGGAATTAGAAAAGGTTAAAACTATTGAGATTTATTTAAAAGATAATTATGTTCTAAAACCAGTACGAGGAATTGAAAATATTGAATCAATTACATTTTCTCTTAAGAATAAATTTACCAATGAAGAAGGCTTTACTCGTTTGTTCTGTAAATTCTTGCAATTGGCTGGAATAAACCATCAATTAGGATGTACTTCGGAACGCGATAAATGTAAGTTCGATAAAGATTTTATGACTTGGCAATACCTTTACGAATATGTAATTTATTTCCCTAATCTTGACATGTATTTATCCCCAACAACCTTTTTCTTCCGTTTAGGTATGTTGCCTGATAATATTACAAACAATGATGTTCTATTTTTAAAAACTCTAACCATAGGTAGTGGTTTTACTTCGGCATTACCAGATATTAAATCGATTCCAAATACTCCAATGGAAAAGAGTGTAACAAATCAAATAGCAACTATCAATATTGATGCTGCTAATTTGTTGGCTAAAGTTCATTATCGTCACGAATTAAGTGGATATGAAGCCAGTTATATTCAACCATATTACGATTTATTACCAGAAGATAAACGTAAAGAATCCATGGAAAATATTCTAAAACTAATGAATGCAGATACTAAGATTGTAGATTTTAAAGTTGAAAATACCGATCATAATGTTTCTCCATTCGATAAGCCATTTGCAATAGAAGGCAATATTGAAGTTAAAAATTTGATTGAAACAGCAGGCGATAATATAATATTTAAAGTAGGAGAGGTTATTGGACCACAAGAAGAAATGTACGATGAACATAAGCGTGAAAACCCTATTGAATTAGATTTTGCACACATCTATAATCGCGATATTCGGGTTGCAATTCCAGAAGGTTATACCATTAAAGGAACTGAAGCTATTAATATAAATAAAGCTTGTGCAAATGGTGCTGCTGGATTTGTTTCTACATTTAAAATTGAGAATTCAACCTTAATAATTACTGTAAAAGAATATTATAGAGACTTAATGTTGCCAATAGAACAATATGAAGAATTCCGTAAGGTAATAAATGCCGCTGCAGATTTTAATAAAATATCGATTGTTTTTGAGAAAAAGTAAGTCGTAAAACATACAAACAAAAAACGCTGATAATTTATACTATCAGCGTTTTTTGTTTGTAAATGAGGCTTTGATTAAGGCTCAAAAGCTCCTTCTAAAATGTTTATATTCTTAATGTAATCTATTGAGTTAACAATGTATTCGTGTGCTGGAATTGGTGGTTCAATATCAACATCAGCAAGTAGTCGTGAATTGTCGAAAATATGCCCCAATTCAATGAAATGAATATATGGTTCAAGCCCTGCAAATATTATTCTTAGTTTGCCTCTATCTTCAAAATAATCTTCCCAATAATCACAATAATCGGCATATTCAGCTAATCCATTATCAGCATTTATTTTGCCTTTAGACCATTGTTTTAATTTATTTAAATATGAACTGTCGATAAATTTAAAATCGGGCATATCCTTGAAATAGGGATCAATTATCGACAAAGTTTTAATTGCCGTTGTATGAGCTTCTATACCCGACGAAATATGATAAACAGAATGATTTCTACGAGCAAAAAGTAGTTTTACAATAGCATCGGCAGCAAAATCTACTGAAATAATATCGACTTGAGCATTTATATCAAAAGGACATAAACGTAAAGCATTTATTGTTGCTAGAGCCCAAAGAATAACTGGTGAACGAGGAACTATTGGTCTACTGTCACCCATAATAATTGATGGACGAGCTATTAAAACTTTATCGGCAGGTAATTCTCTTTGTAAAAGAAATTCGCCTTGAGTTTTTGTATATGTGTATTTTACTAAATGACTAGCATGTTCACTAGGCGACATATCTTCATATATAATTCTGTTTTTAACAGCATTACCACAAATTGTTGCAGTTCCTATATATAAAAATGTAGTAAGATTATTGAGTTGTTTAGCCCATTGAACAACAAGATTAAGTCCTTGAATATTAATTTTTTCAACTAAACTATCATAAATTCTTGAAAAAGAAGTATTTGCAGCCGAATGTACAATAACATCAATAGAATCAAGTTCTTTGTTATTAACTAGTTTTTCGGTTAATGTTTCATCACCTAAGTCGCCTAAAACAACTTTTACTTTGTTTTTATCATAATAATCGTTGTGAATAGTAAATACTTTTTCAATTCTTGAAATTGCTTCAGCCTCACTTTTACTCCTTATTAAACAATAAATTTTATCGATTTCTTCCCTTTTCGAAAGGTTTATCAATAATTCACCTCCCACTAAACCAGTTGCTCCGGTTAAAAAAATATTCATTGAATCTTGTTTTAATGATTTATTGACTTCGAAAATAAATTAATTATAATAATACCCATAAGTATACATCCAATACCTAAAACGGCATAAATATCAAGTTTTTGTTTATGTAATAAAAAGCCCCAAACTGCAACAAACACAATTCCAAGTCCAGCCCATATTGCATATGCTATACCAATAGGAATACTTCGTAAACTAAGTGTAAGAAAGAATAATCCAACTATGTATAATAGTAAAACACCTATAGATGGAAGAATTTTTGTAAATTCATTCGTATATATTAAACACAACGTAGCTATTGTTTCTGCAACGATACCTATTAGTAAATAAATAAAATATATCATTTTAGTTGGAAATTATTTGTGTAGTAATTTGAATATTAAAAAATGGGAAACCATAATTTTAATCTCCTTTTTAGGTTTATCATATCACATATCAAATGTTTATTTTGAATCCTTTAACTTTAGACAAATCAAATTTGATGATTTTTATTGTTTTATCAATAAAAGTAAGCTTAAAATATTATTATAATTTACAATTCGATGCTTTTCTTTTAAAAAGTCATTTTGATTACGTAAAATAAAGTTGTTATATTATCAAAATTCGATAATTTTAATGATTTATATTGTAAAACGATTATTACCAATTTACTAAAATGGATTAGACTAAAGGGAAAATTAGTTTGTTCTATAAAACGAAAAAGAGACAGTTTGCAAGCTGTCTCTTTTTGTTTGGGGATATATCTGAAATTAGAATTATCTATCTAATTTAACATTAATTGCATTTTTACCTTTAAAGCCTACTGTTATTTCAAATACAACTTTATCGTTTTCTTTAATCATTTCGAGTAAACCATTGCGATGAATAAATATTCTATCTTGGTTTGCATTATCTTTTATAAAGCCATATCCTTTTGCATCATCAAAAAACGATACAACACCTTTTCTAATTAAATCTTCGGGTTCTGGAGCTTTATGTTTTGGAACACTTACTTCTATACTATCGATATCAACTGCTTTACGTTTTGTTGGATCGGGAGGAGTTGATGTTAATTGACCATTTTCATCAACATATGCAATCATATCGTCTAAACTTGAACTTTTTCCGTTTTCACGGCGTTCAACTTTTTTCTTATCTTTTTCTTTTCTTTTCTTTTCCTTGTTGGTTCTAACTTCTTTTTTATTCCAGGTTTCCTGCGATTTAGCCATTTTAATTTTTATTGTTCGTTTGTAAATATTTCATAAAATAGCTACGTGCTGAATTCGGAGAAGGCAAGATTCAAAAGATAGATATTTTTCCAAAGGTACTTTAAATTATTATAGAAATTTTATATTTATTTGAAAATAACTAAATTCTATGTCTTAAATATTCATTTTAATGAAAGAAAGGTTTTATTTTAGATATTTATAACGTAGAAATTATAAGGTATTTCAATCATTTTTATTTAAAGATTTACTCTTATGTTTTTTAATTATAAGACATTAAAAAAGCTCCAACTTAAATACAAAATTGGAGCTTATTTTGAAATGTAAAATACTATTTAAACATTCTTAGAGCTTCTAATAATGCTATATTTTCTTCTTTTGTTCCTATTGTAATCCTTAAACTGCCTTCACATAAATGAATTTTATTGCGATTACGAACGACTATTTGATTATCGGTAAGATAGGTGTAAATCTTATCAGCATCAGTTGTTTTAACTAAAATGAAATTAGCATCGGTTGGGTAGATGAGTAATACACAAGGAACCGACTGTAATTCATGAAGTAAAAAGCTGCGTTGAGTCAATATTTCATGAACCATTTGTGCTTTTTCTTCCGTTTTAGAAAGAGCTTGTAATGCTAATTCTTGAGCAACTCCACTTATATTATAAGGTAGTTTTATCTTATTCAAAATTTGAATTAATTCCACAGAAGCAAATAACATTCCAACTCTCAAATTTGCCAATCCCCAGGCTTTAGAAAGGGTTTGTAGAACTACAAGATTCGGATAATTTTCTAATTCAGCTATCCAACTTTTCTCTTGCGAAAAATCGATATAGGCTTCATCAATAATTACCATTCCATCGAAAGTGTCGAGAATTTGATATAATGTTTTTCTGTCGAGTAGGTTACCTGTTGGATTATTGGGTGAACACAGAAAAAGCATCTTTACATTTTCAAAACCATGATTAACCAATGTTTCGGTAACTGGTTGATAATTTGAATCGAGACTTACTTCGTGAATAATTACTTCGTTAACATCGGCACTTACTTTGTACATTCCGTACGATGGCGATATTTGAATTGCTGTATCAATTCCTGGTCGACAAAATGTTTTAAACAATAAATCGATGGCTTCATCGCTTCCATTTCCAATGAAAATATGCTCGGGAGCAATTCCTTTGATATTCGATATTGCTTCTTTTAATTGACGTTGATATGGGTCGGGATAACGATTATTATGCGAACCACCAACCGATCCTAATGGATTTTCATTAGCATCGATAAATATTTTTGCAGCACCAGTAAATTCGTCACGTGCCGACGAATATGGTTTTATTCGTTTAATGTTTTCACGAATAATTGTGTTGATATCAAATATGCGTTTCATGGTATTAGTTTTGAGTTTTTAATTTTTAGTTTTGAGTTAATTTTGAAATTTGAGTTAACAATAGGTAAAGAAAACTCATAATTCATAATTTAAAACTCAAAACTTCTTCAATCGAATTGTTACAGCATTTTTATGTGCATCCAACATTTCGGCTTCGGCCATTGTTTCAATAGCGGGACCTATTAATGAAAGTCCTTCGTTTGTTATTTCTTGAAACGTTATTTTGCGAACAAAACTGTCGAGCGAAACACCACTATATGCTTTTGCATAGCCATTTGTTGGCAATGTATGATTTGTTCCCGATGCATAATCGCCAGCCGATTCGGGTGAATAATTACCCAAGAATACCGAACCTGCATTAATTATCTTTTCACCTAATTCATTGCAGTTTTTTACCGAAAGAATTAAATGTTCGGGTGCGTATTCGTTAATCAAATCAATTAAATCAGCTTGATTATCAACATAAATTAATTTGCTGAATTCAAGCGATTTTGAGGCAAGTTCTTTGCGAGCTAATTGAGCTAATTGTTTCTCAATTTCTAGCTTAACTTCTTCAATAAATGGTTTATGAGTCGAAAGTAAAATTGCTTGACTATCGGCACCATGTTCGCATTGTGAAAGAAGATCGGAAGCCACAAAAGCTGGAACAGCAGTTTCGTCAGCAACAACCATTACTTCCGATGGACCAGCAGGCATGTCAATTGCAACACCTTCTTTAGCCACAAGCATTTTTGCCATGGTTACATACTGATTGCCAGGTCCAAATATCTTTGATACTTTAGGAATAGTTTCTGTTCCAAAAGCCATTGCAGCTATTGCTTGCGAACCGCCAATTTTATATATCTTATCGACTCCAACTAATTTTGCACAATACAAAATGGCTGGATGAATGTCTTGACCTTCTTTTTGTGGTGTACACAATATAACTTCTTTGCAACCAGCAATTTTAGCAGGAATGGCTAACATTAAAATGGTTGAAAAGAGTGGGGCTGTACCTCCTGGAATATATAAACCTACTCGCTGAATACCTACACTTTTTCGCCAACATTTTACACCTGGCATAGTTTCAATAGGACTTGCTTTTTCAGCTTGTTTACTGTGAAATGCGGTGATGTTGTTCTTAGCAATTTCTATCGCATTTTTTAGTTCTGAACTTACGTTTTGTTCAGCAGCATCAATTTCAGTTTGGCTAACTTCAAAATTGGTAATCGATGGATTATCGAACTTTTGAGAATAGCGAAGAACTGCTGCATTGCCATTTGCTTTAACATCATTAAGTACAGCTTGTACTGTTGCTTCAAGCGATGTGTTTTCAAATGCTGGACGCGACAACAATCGTTTCCATTGCGATGAATCGGGCGAGTAGATTATTTCCATTTTATAAAGAATTGTTTAATATTATGGATATTTTGTAAGGACAGGTCGCGACCTGTCCCTACGAAAATTATTATGAAACCATTTGTTCAATAGGGCAAACAAGAATTCCTTCTGCTCCCGCTTCTTTTACTTTTTCGATTATTTCCCAAAAATCGTCTTCGTTTACAACCGAATGAATTGAGCTCCATCCTTCCATTTTTAAAGGAACGATAGTTGGACTTTTAATTCCAGGAAGCAAACCAATAATTAATTCAAGCTTAGCATTTGGTGCATTAAGCATGATGTATTTATTGTTTTTAGCTTTTTGAACAGCTTCGATTCTTAATAATAAACGCTCAAGAATTTGTCTTTTCGCTGGAGTTATGTCGCGGTTAACGATAAGAGCTGCTTCGCTTTCGTATATTTTTTCTACTTCTTTTAAACCATTGCTTAAAAGTGTTCCACCAGTACTTACGATATCGCAAATAGCATCGGCTAAACCAATTGTTGGAGCAATTTCTACTGAACCAGAAATTTCGTGAATATCAGCATTAACACCTTGTTTATCGAGATAGTTGCGAAGAATACGTGGATATGAAGTAGCAATACGTTTTCCTTCGAGCGATTTTGCCGAAGTATAATTAAATGTATTAGGAACAGCCAACGATAAACGACATTTTGAGAAACCAAGGTTTTTAACGATGTCGATTGGTTTGCCTTGTTCGTCTATTTCGTTCATTCCAAGAATACCAAAATCGGCAACTCCATCGGCAACATAACCAGGAATATCGTCATCGCGAAGGAAAAGGATTTCGATAGGGAAATTGAATGAACTTGTTTTTAAACTACCGGTAACGAATTTAATACCGCAAGCTTTTAGCAATTCGATGGTTTTTTCGCTAAGGCGTCCGCTTTTTTGGATACCTAGTCTTACAACTGTTTTTTCCATTGTTATTTTATTATAATTTACATATTGAATCAAAAAAAAAGGCCTGCCGAAACAGCAAGCCTACAATATATCTAAACATAACCTGCTTGTTTCAAACCTATTGATGGTGTGAATGGCAATGATGGTATGTGTTTCTATTTTGCATTTCTTTTTTTTGCAATATTAAGAAAAAATTCGTTCGATGCAAAATATTTTTATGTAAGTATAATATTATATGAAAGACTAATTAATCTCAAATAAAGTATATTTGCAAAAACTAAAAATGTAACGAAATGAAAAAACTTTTATTAGTATGTATTCTTCCTATTGTACTATTATTTGGATGTACAAAAGACAAAAAAGTAAACTTTTTTACTGTTCAGCAAGACATAAAACTTGGTGAACAACTCGATGCTGAAATTCAGTCGAACACTAAAGAATATCCTCTTTTGGATAGAGCTAAAAATCCAGCAGTTTATTCTTATTTAGAAGCAATGCGTGATGATATTTTATCGTCGAATTTAATTTTTCATCGTAGTGATTTTACTTGGAAAGTTACCGTTATTAATAAGAATGTATTAAATGCTTTTGCTGCACCAGGTGGAAAAATATATATTTATACTGGTTTATTGAAAAATGTAAAATCGAGTGCTGAACTAGCAGGAATTTTGGCACACGAAATAACACATGCCGATCGTCGTCATTCGACTCAACAAATGACTAAAAATAACATGGTTAATATTGCATTAAGCGTAATACTAGGGCAAGACTCAACAGCTTTGAAAAACATGGCAAAACAAATGGCTTCGGGTGCTGCAGCCTTGGCTTGGAGTCGTGAATATGAGTACGAAGCCGATAGTATGGCAGTCGATTTTGTGTATAGCATTCGAAGTCGTAAAAACTACAAATGTGATGCTTTAACCGATTTCTTTAAAAGAATGGATGCATCGTCAACAGCTACATATACTCCCGAATGGTTACAGACACATCCACTCGACTCAAAACGTATAGCTCGAGTTAATGGTCATTTTGTAAAACTTGGAAGTCCAGCTGGCGATTTGTTTACAAGCGAATATAGCAGCTTTGTTGCTAAACTTCCATAATATTTAACTGGACTGATTAGTTTTAAAAAGCAAAAGCGAACCATTTTAAAAATGATTCGCTTTTGCTTTTTTTTGTAATTTCAAAAATTACAAAGTCATATTTATTTTTTTGTTGAAAGAAATGCTGTTACATTCATTTCAATCCGTTTTTCTACATCTGTAGCATCGCTAGGTACAAATTTTTCACCAACTATATTTTCATATAATTCGATGTATCTATCCGAAACTTGTTTTACAAAATCTTCTGTCATTTCGGGTATTTGTTGTCCATCTTTACCTTGGAAACCATTTTCGATTAACCATTGACGAACAAACTCTTTCGATAATTGCTTTTGTTGTTCGTTTTTATCAAGACGTTCTTGATATCCTTCAAGATAAAAATAACGTGATGAATCGGGAGTATGGATTTCGTCAATTAATGTAATTTCGCCATTTACTTTACCAAATTCATATTTCGTATCAACTAATATTAAGCCCATTCTAGCAGCAATTTCAGTTCCACGAGCAAATACAGCTTGCGTGTATTTTTCAAGTTGTTCGTAATCTTCTTTGCTTACCAAACCTTGAGCAATTATTTCTTCACGCGAAATATCTTCGTCGTGTCCTTCGTGTGCTTTTGTTGTAGGAGTAATTATTGCTTGTTCAAATTTTTGATTTTCTTTCATGCCCTCAGGAAGTGGTACTCCACATAAAACTCGTTTGCCAGCTTTATATTCTCTCCATGCATGACCAGTCAAATAGCCACGAATAACCATTTCAACAGCAAAAGTTTCTGCTTTATGTCCAATAGTTACCGATGGATCGGGTGAAGCTATTTTCCAGTTTGGAACAATATCAGAAGTTGCATCAAGAAATTTTGCAGCAATTTGATTTAATACTTGACCTTTGAATGGAATTCCTTTGGGAAGAACTACATCAAAAGCTGAAATTCGGTCGCTTACAATCATCACTAAATATTTGTCGTCGATGTTATATACATCGCGAACTTTACCAACATAATGACTTTTTTGACCAGGAAATTGATACTTGGTTGTTACAATAGCTTTACTCATTTTTCTGTCTTTTTTACAGGTGTTATAGATTCAAACATTTCTACAATATCTTTCACAAGTCTGTGACGGATAATATCTTTAGCATCGAAATATAAAATTGAGATTCCTTTAATCTTAGCCAATAATGGAAGATTTTTAGCCAATCCCGATTTCGATTTATCTAGTAAATCAATTTGTGTTATATCGCCAGTTACAATGAATTTTGCACGTTCGCCCATTCGGGTTAAAAACATTTTTAATTGATTGTGTGTGGCATTTTGTGCTTCGTCAAGAATAACGAATGCATTATCTAAGGTTCGTCCTCGCATGTAGGCAAGGGGAGCTATTTGAATTGTGTTTTCTTCAAACATTTCCTCAAGTTTTTTTGCAGGAATCATATCTTGCAATGCATCGTAGAGTGGCTGTAAATATGGATTCAATTTTTCTCGCATATCGCCAGGTAAAAATCCAAGACTTTCTTCGGCTTCCACTGCTGGACGACAGAGTATTATCTTTTTAACTTCTTTATGTTTTAAAGCTCTTACTGCCATTGCTACAGCGGTATAAGTTTTACCACTTCCAGCTGGCCCTATTGCAAATACGAGATCGTTTTTTTGAATAGCATCAACCAAATCTTTTTGAGTCTTTGTGCGTGCCTTTATTACACGACCATTTATGCCATATACAATAAAATCGACTTCAGTTTTGCCTGTTGTATCGATGGATTTGTCGTTCATCATATCCATAACCGTAGTCGGAGGAAGTGAATTAAACTTTTCAGCGTAAAGAATAACTTCTTTTAATTTTTCATTAAAGAGTTTAATCTCAGCAGCATCGCCAATAACTTTTATAATATTATCGCGAGCTACAATTTTAAGCTTTGGAAATGAGTTTTTAAGTATAGAAAAATTGGAATTATTTACCCCAAAAAACATCATTGGGTCAACAGTGTCGAGGTAAAATATTTTTTCTATCATTCGAATCTTTTTATTCTAAAACGTTTGGCAAAGATAATTGATAATCAGATGAAAATTATAGAACATTATATATATTTATTGACAATGTTTTAATCGATTTCAATTAGCTTTTTTGATACTTATTTTAAAGCTTTTACCTTTTCCCAGTTTTCAACTATTCTACCATTTTCAGGTCTTCCATTCGAGATTCTAATTTCGCGAATATCGCCAAAATAAAATCCTGGATTAGAACTCTGATTCCCTATAAATAAAGGTTCTTTTGAGTTTTGGTATGGTACTTCGGTAGGAACGGTTCCCAATAATCCACCATTAATAATTCCCGTAATTGATGCATTATCAACTATAAAAACCATATAATTCCATTTACCAAGTTCGGTTTTACAAATTATTCCATGGTTTGAAAATCCAAAGATATAAGCATTTTGAATCGTATCGTTTTGTCGGAAAATCATTCCATTATTGCCTGACACATTCGAGAAAATTGTAGCCGATTGTGTGTAGATAGATTGTGGGATTATTGAAGGTTTGAAGACTACTTCAACCGTAAATTGTTTGCCTAAATGTAAGTTGCCATGTTCACCAAAAGCATATTTAACTTTACTATCAAAGTCCGAGGCAAACATATAATGTAAAGCATCTGATTTGTCTGAAAGTAAAATTTGTTTATCTGCTTTTAATTCTGTTCGTTTTTGTAGATAAAGAATCTTGTTGTTTGTTCCTTTAAGTTCGTAAAGTGCCGAAATCATCATTGCTACTTTGGTATCAGTATAACGGAAAAAATCAGGTTCAAAAAATACTTTATAGTTATTATTTTGAAGTATTGAAAGTAATCGATTGTAGTCCTTTTTTAGTAATAAATCGCCAAAACCAGGATTAAAGGCAGATGCTGTATTTGATAATATATGATATAAACTTTGAAAATGAGTAGCGGTTAATAGTATTACCTTTTCATCCTTACTACATACACTTTTAATAAATTCAGCATTTTGCTTAATAGCTTCGTCAGTTGCAAAGTTTGCCGATTTATTTTCCTTTTCAGTTATTAATGCTGTTATTTTACCAAAATCGTTTATTGTTTGGAATAATGAAAATGAAATACAATAAAATACTACTGCAAATAGGGGAATCATTGTTCTATTTACTTTGATTTTCGATAATAATTCGTCGGCAAAAAGTGTTAGCAGGATGAAAGCCATTGGATTGCTGATAAACAAATTCCAATTATGACTACGACCAATGTAATACACAAAAAACAATGTTCCAAGAGCACTTAAAACAAAGATGAAAGCTGTTTTGTTGTTTATTTTCTTTTCGAGTATATTTGAAATACTTAAAAGTAAACCAATAAGATAAACACTAGCAACTAGAAGATAAGGATGCCAGCCAGTTGGCATGGGTAACATTCCCAATCCGATTGATGAAAAGGCAGTTAAAGCTGCAAATAGCTTGAGTAAATCGGGGAATTGACCATAGAAAAGTTTTATAATAAGAACATATACAATAAAAGTTCCCAAAGCAATACTAATACCAATAGCAATGTGTTTAATCCAATTTAAAAATACTTTCCATGATGAAGCATTTTCAATATCTAAGAAGCAGTAAAATGCTATTAATGTCAAGAAACACATTATTCCAACTTCTGGATTCCAAAGTATTCCTAATGAAAACAGAAAATATGATAGATAATAACTGATTTTCGATTTGTTCTTTTGATAAAATGCCGCATAGAAAATCAATGCAAAAATTAAAATCCATCGGATAGGGCTCATCGAAAATACATTATCGTAAGGTGTAATGATTCGAAAATACATGTAGCAATTGAAAAATACTGATGTAAATCCAAACAAGATCAACCATTTATTGCTTACAAACTTTTGTAAAGCATACCATAGAAATACAAAACACAAAGACAAGAGTCCAGCCATTATTATTGTAAAACCATGAATGCTTAAGCCAAAAATCTTAAGCAACGGAACTACAAAATGAGGATATAATCCATACGTATTTGTAAAGCCATCAACTAGCATTGGTGCTCCATGAAACACTTGAATAACCGAATAAAAAACAGCATTAAAATCGTATTTGTTTTCAATAGTATAAGGAAATGAAAAGGCCGTAATAAAGAATACTATTACTGTAATTAATCCACATAAAGCAATTGATGTATAATTACTTAATACATCTAATGTTTTATTCTCTTTTTGACTTGCTCGATAAAATAAGAATACCAAAAGCGGGAAAAGAATAAATGTAAATATTGAAAAATAGTTATGTAAAAATGTAGACGTAAAATAAAAATCCCAGTTTGTTTTCATAACATCATGCGAATTTTGCATTGCTTCCGAAAAAGGATTTTTAGCAATAAAAACTTTATAGCTGATGAAAATTAGTAAGCCAATAATAAAAGTGGAAAATGTCCAGAAAATTGGTAAAATATTTACTGGCTTAATTTTGCTTTTTATTCTATTGAATAAGTATAAAAATCCAAAGAATGAACCAATATAAATAAATACACCAAGGAAATATAAAATCTTTTCCATGGGTTCGGGAGCATAACCACCTACACATAAAACTTCTTTTGCAAATGCAATTGCTTTATTTGTATCAGGAACATAAACACTCAATACTAATTTAGCTGAGATTAAAAATAGTATTGTCGACAAAATAAGTATTGACGAATAAGCTATAAAATTCAAGTTATCATCTAGATTAACTATCGGATTAATAACTTTATTTGATTGATTCTTATTGAAATTTTGAGCTTTATTAACAGCTTTTTCGTTGTTTTTTGCCATTTGTAGTTCAACTGGTTAATGAAAAATATTCTTAAAAATTCGACGCTAAATTACACGAAATTTCTTTTTGTTTTTAATCAAAATGCTTGAGGTTTTATAAAAAAAAGCAAGTCCTTGTGAGACTTGCTTTCCTTATTGTATGTTTTATAAGAATTATAAAATGTTCAATTCTTTAAGAACGCCATTCATGCTACGAACTGCTTCTGCACTTTTATCGAATGCTGCTTGCTCGTCTGCTGTAAGTTTGTAATCAACGATTTTTTCAGCTCCATTTT
>Ga0302286_10000351_pt1 | contig 37567 bp, 65 predicted proteins | sample III_Fen_E2_3_FD_198765 | JGI IMG/M metagenome (GOLD analysis project Ga0302286, IMG submission 198765) | Peat permafrost microbial communities from Stordalen Mire near Abisko, Sweden - III_Fen_E2_3 | ecosystem: Environmental > Terrestrial > Soil > Wetlands > Permafrost | place: Sweden: Abisko...
GAGAAGCTCCTCCAACATATAAAATAGTGTTGTGTCTGTCTGTTAAAATATAAATGTAATAGTATTCTTCTCTCATTTAGTAATTCTAGCACACAAAGTGATAAGTTGAGACAAAGTTAAGTTATTATGTCGGAGTTAGTAATAAATGTCTCTATTTTTTTAATGATTTAATAATAATATTTGCAAATTCTTGACTTGATTGCGGGTTTTGACCTGTAATTAAGTTATCATCTATGACAACATAACTGCTCCAAGGAGCTTCGGATGTGTAATTGGCTCCCAGTTCTTTTAATTTTGTTTCTAGTGCAAAAGGCACTATTTTATCTAATTCTACAATTTTTTCTTCTTTATTGGTAAATCCTGTTATTTTTCTTCCCGCAACTAATGGTTTTCCTTCAGCAGTTTTTGCAGATATTAAGCCCGCTGCTCCGTGGCATATAGTTCCAATAATAAGATTATGCGAATTGAAATATTCCAGTATTTTTGCAAGACATGGATTAGAGGATAAATCAAATAAAGGCCCATGTCCGCCTGGTACTATTATGGCTATGTATTGTTTATAGTCAACTTGAGAAAGTTTAACTGTTTGTTTTAGGGTTTTAGTAGGTGCATCCCAGTCTGTTGGGATTTTTTCTTTGGTGCTATTTGGGTCAATAGGTATGGTCCCACCTAATGGGCTTGCAACCGTTATATCATATCCAGCGGTATTTAGGGCTAAATAAGGAACAGCAAATTCTTCTAGCCATAGTCCTGTTTTATGAACTTTGTCCAAAGAATTAGTATTTGTAACAACAAAAAGGACTTTTTTCTCCATATTATTACCGTCTTTCATTGGCTTTTATCTTCTTATGATAATATTTTAATTTTTTACGTTTGTATTATAAATCAAAGAATTAAAAAATCATTACTAACTAAGGTAGGATTTACTAATCCGATAAAATAAACATTAAAAAAGAGTGGAAGCCAAAGAGGCGAAAGTTGAACTTTAAACTGAAAGTAGGTCGGATTTACAAATCCGACAAAATAAAACAACCTTATTCAAAATCTAAATCAGTAATATTATTTTTGTCTGAAAAATTACACCAATCTTTATCATAATATCCATATTTTACATATTTATTAAAAGATGAATATTTGTAGTCCATAATATTTGTTGTGAAATTATGTTTTATTGGGTTATAGTGAATATAATCTAAATGTTTGTTTAAATCATTTTCATCTCTGAGGGTGTGTTCCCAATATCTATTCTGCCATATCTTTTTGTAGGTCGGATTTACTAATCCGACATTTTTAGTAAATGAATATTTAAATGACTTAATTATTTTAGGATAGTCACTTATGTTATTTGGTTTTATTATGCAATGAATATGGTCTGGTAAAATAATGTACGCAATAATTTTGAATTTATAGAATTTTTTAACATTAAGTGCGGTATTTACGATGGTATTAATATATTTAATTAAAATAGGCTCTCTATTTTGAGTTACTATTGTTAAAAATATAAGTCCGTTGTCAATAAATAATCTTTTATAATTAATATTATAAATTTTATTATAAAAATTATTTTGTGGGGATATAGATAATATTATATGTTGTCGGCTTGGTAAAGCCGACCTACTACTACATAAATAATTCCTTTGGACTTAAGTTTTTACTTTCTAAAAATAATCATTAATAAATTTCTATGACAAAAAAGAAACCTAATTTTATACTTACTTTTGGTCCAAAATTGTCTAAAGAGGAAGATGATAAGGTATTGTCTGAATTTATTTTTACTTTGTTAAGATGGAAAGAAGAAGAGGAAGCATCTAAAAAGTATAATAAAGCAGATGAACCCTAAAGTAGGTCGGCTTTACCAAGCCGACAGAATAAAGATTAAAAAAGGACAATAACAAAGGTTATCGTCCTTTTTATGGTGGGCGTTGGGAGACGAAGCTCGAACTATTGGTGGACAATTTATATAAGGAAATTCAAGACCCAAATAATATTTTATTTTTTGAGCAACTCAAAAATTTTAAAGTTGCATAGATTTATTCTAAACCCACTAGAAGCCCCATAAGTATGAACTGCCTTTTTGAGGATAAAATACAAGCAAAAGAACATTACCTCATGAAATAATTGAACCTGACGCGGGATTTTGTATGTTTATGACGATTATATCTATAATTATTTTTTAGGCAATAAAAAACCACCCAATTAATTAAAATCAGGTGGTATAAATTAGTGTGAGTAATTAAGAATCTTATTTATTTTTCAATTCATCATATTTATCTTGGATGAATGATTTTACTGCGGCAAGGATTACCTTACTTGCAATAACCGCATAAATTGCAGGAATATGTAAGTTTTCTAATACAAACTCGATAGCATATTGCATTTTTGTATCGCCATCGCATTCTGTATATTTTTCTGCTGCAAAGTCAATCGCTTTTTCTGCAATCTCTGGGGCGTCTTCTTTTAAATACGTTTTAAAGTCTCTGTATTTTTCAGAAAATAATTCTCTTAATTTGTCTAGTAATTTGTCAAACATAATAAATTCCTTTCTTTTAATATTTCAAATATGTGTATAGTGATATTATAATTTTGATAATCACAACTATAGCAGTAGCTATAACCGTGAGTAACACGTTTGTAGCAATCTTTTTCATTTTAGAATCTCCAAGTAAATTTTATTTCTTTTTTAAAGATTAAATCCCATAATCCAGACCATTGAAATCTTGGTTTTTCAGGTTCTTTTATTTCAATATCGGGTAGTTTTATTGGGGTACTATCTTGGTAATCTATCATAATTTTTTATTTCCAGCTACTTAAACTGTTTTTGCAAATTCTCGCAAAGCGTTAACCCTATTTAACCAACCCTTTAAAAATTTTGCTTGGCTTGGATTTTTTGAAAATTGTCTATATTTAGCTATTCTTGCAATTAGAAATTTATTAGGGTCTTTATATTGTGCATATGTCATAAATTCTTTAACCCTGCCAACGCCCATATTAACTGCTGTATCAAATGCGTATACTGCAAAAACTTTAGACATTTGAGTGCATCCTGCTTTTATCCAATAATTTTGATAATAGATTTGGGCTACTTCATCCGTTGTTATATTTTTAACATCTTTTACAGATAATCCTTTAGATTGCAACCACCCATTATAAGTATTTTGGGTTATACCTTTATTAGTTGCTCCACCTTTATCGTCAGGGTCATTAACATAGCCGCCCTCAGCTTTTAAAACAAAACTTAAAGCTTTTTGAAAAATAGCATTATCTTTCATTAATCAATCCTCCTATCTTTTTGATTTATTAGGTTTGATAAAGTTGCTTTTATAAATTCAATGTCTTTGCTAGAGGATACTGAAGACAATTTTATTTCTTGTATGTCTTTGCTCTGTTCATTCTGAGACTTTTTTATATCTTGTAACTCCCCTCTCAATCCGCTAAATTCTTTGTCGTAGCTTTCTTTTTGGACAAAAACTTCATAACATTTGTTCTCGTAAACTCGTAAATCTTTAAAAGTAACATTATCATTGTCGTTACATTCTGGTTTTGGCTGAGTTTGTTTAAGCCCAGTTATATATGAAACAATCCCAGTTATAATAACTACTATGACTGTACCAATTGTATTACCTATTTGTGTTGCATCCATTTATTTGAATCCTATTATCCAAGCCCATTAAAGGGCTTTTTCTTGTACGACTTCTCTCTAAAAAATTTAATAATCATTGGCATTACTGCCCCTATTGCTGCCGAAATAGCGCAATTTATAGTTATAAAATAACCTATTTGCGAGACTAAATTTATTAAATTTTTGTCATTTAAAATGAAAGTCATTTGCGTTGCATTATTCATTTCTAAACCTTTTTAGTCCGACTGAACTTGTATTAGAATTTATTCTCTTTACAGAAAAAATATTATTTCCTTGTGGATTTTCAGGACTTATCGTGCCTAGATTACTTAAATAAATTCCACTCAATAAATCGTAAGGTAAAAAATTATTTTGAGGCTCTAGATTACTTTGTAAATAATTTGGCAAACTATACGGATTTTGCCTTTGGCGATTATCCATTATTCGTATTCCTCAATTGGCATATCATTAACAAATCCATTGTCGTATGTTTTTTTACCAGAGCAATCGGGGTTTGCACATATGCCATTTGTTGGCAAATCTTCACCACAAAAAGGGCAAGGTTTAGCAGGTAAATTGTTTGTTATTTCAGTCATAATATTTACTCCTTTTCTATTGCATTACAATTAGTTATTAACGTTTGATGCCTTGTATTTATTGCGGTTGTTAGATTGGTCGCTAATGTTGTATATCCTAGAGCATTTGCACCTACTAATCTTATTGCTGCACCTGCACCACTACCAGAACCATCATCACGATAAAGATATTCATAGTATGAATTTATTTCTCTTTGTATGGCTTCGTTATAAGTTTTTTGAGATTGTTGAGCTTCATAATCAGGGTCTAAAACAGCATCCCCATCAACAATTTTAAAATCATCCGAGTACATAATTATACAATTATCATCTTCGTAATAATTAAGTCCCTGATAGCCACAAATAAAATCGGCTCTTTCTATATCCGTATATGGCTTTTCTAATTTATAATTCATTTCTAGTATCCTCTCGTTTCCCAGTATACATTACTAGGGTTATTTTCAACATAATAGCCGAACCCGCTAGTAGTTTGACCATAAGGTTTTGGAGTAGCTACATAATTGTATGTATAAGTATCACTTTTGGTCAAATCTATATTGTAGTTAGTGTTAGAGTGCGACTTTAAAAAAGTCAGATTCATGGCAGTAGAAGTTGTTGCGATACAACCGCCTTGTTCAATCCATCCATCTAAATATAAATGGTAGTAAGAATGTCCATTCACATAACGATTAACAACTCGCCTTTTATAAACAAACCTATTCAAACTTGAGTTATATGTTGCTTCTATTTCACATCCATCGGGGATAAAACAAGGATTTGTCACACTAACATCTATATTGTTTTCGCTAGCCAATAATACAGCTCCAGTATTATTTACATTAAATGACGGAGTATAACCATAATTTTTATTTGTATTTAATACTCTAATTGTGACGCCATCAGTTAATATAAAGTTTGGCAATGTAACAACTTTAATATTATTAGCTTTATATGCTGTATATGTTCCTGTCGTATTTGCATAAGGTTGTGAAATAGTTAGAGAAGTGTTACTCGCAACCGCTGAAACATAACAAGGTGTTCCGTTTATTACTATTGTTGAACCTACTGGACATTGAGTTGTAAATAATGTTGATGTACCTGTTACAGTAGCAGACCCACTAGTAGCCGTCACCGTACCTGTTAAAGTTAAATCATAACTTGCTGTGGTGCAAGTTCCAAGTGGGATGGTAGTTTGAGCGTCTCCATTATCAACATATGCTTTAGATGTCAGATTTTCATTATTTGAGGGTAGTAAATATACTGTACCCCCACTAGTATAAGCCCCATTACCTGTGGTGGCATCTATATCACCTACCGAGTTATCAAGGCTGAATGTATCATCGGTCAATTTTGTAATTGTCCAGCTTCCATTTGCGGCTATATTACCAAGAACACCATAGATGAAAACGCTATCACCTGTTGAACGACCATGCGCAACTGCTGTTATAACTATAGGTGTTGCATTAGTAGCCCCAGTAATTGAAACAGTTTTATATGATAACAATTTTGTTGCTGGAATTGTTCCATCTGCTTTTAAAAATGTTGTTCCCAAAGCATTATACTCATTTTCAAGTGTAATAACTCTTGAATCAGTATCGTTATGAGCAGTTTTTATAACATTAAAATTATCGTTTATTTTTAATGCTTGTGCAGGTTTTTCAGGCTCAAACACATTAACATCGTTAATTCCTATTTGTGTCATATTTTCCCTTTCAAAAATAACCCACCAATTAAGATGGGTTTGTTGTGTAAAATTGTTGTCTTGTTCTATTCTTCTTCGTTCACAAATTCGTTTATATTTGATTTTCTTATGAGGTTTTGAACTCGGTTGTATTTAGCAAGTCGTGATTTAATTATTTGCTCTCGAGTTCTTTGCTTTTTACCTAATAGTGGTTCAGTATCAAATAACCTATTTTTAACACCTTTATTCACGTCTTTTTGGATTTTCTCTATTTTATCTGCTCTCTCATCATCTGATAGATATTGATATTCGTCAGAGTAAACAAAATCGTTTATAAATTTGTCATTTGCTTGTCCTACAAGTCTTTGATAATCTGCCATTTCTTTAGGTGTTAATTTCTTTGTATCTTGCCCTAGGTCAACCTTTTTACCAACGGAGAGATAAGGTTTTTTAAGTCTTATTGCTTCACTTAAACCCTTATTGTTTTTAACACTTGATACATTTGCAGGGTTTAAGAAGTTTTGAACTATTCCCCCTTCTCTTTTGATTGGTTGCCCTGTAACTTCATATTTTTTTGGCAAACTTTGAGAGGCGAAAGGAGTATTTGAAATTGTACGATTTAAAGACTGTTTAAATACGTTATTATCTCTAGTCTCTCTGTAGTAAGGGTCAATAGTTTGTGCAGTTTGTCTTAATATAGATGGATAGAAACTATTTAATGAATCTGCCCCTACATCGACTAAACCTTCTGGAATAGATTTATAACCTCCTCCAGTAGCTTTTTTTATGCCTTGTAAAAGTGGTTGTTCTGTTAAAGTATCCATAGATGAAGCCAAAGAGCCTGCAAAATCAGCACCATTATTATAATTTACTCCTGCGCTAAAAGGCATTGAAGCAGGAACAGCCCAATCATAAGTATAATTTTTATTCCCAACTCTTACAGCGTATGGGCGTTCACCCATAGCCATTAAATTAGCATTCATTCTTGAATTATCGTTTTTTTGTCCTGTAACTAGACCGCTTTTTGCTAACCCATAACCAGTTCCCATAATTCCTGTACCAACTAACCCTCTTGAAATGTCCATAACGGCTTTACGTTGGTTAAATGGTATCGATGAGTTAATATTTGGGAGTGTTAACTCTCCGACGCCTTTTGCGAGCCCTACAGGAGAATAAGAAAGCCCACGAGAAAGAATATTTGCAGGTGTTTTAGCATATTTCAAAACAAAATCGCCTATACCAAAGTCTTTGTTAAAATTAAGACCCTTTTTAACCTGTTGGAATAGTTTTGATAGCGCACTATCATCTTGGAACGTTCTTTTAAGTGCTTCATCTTTTGCTTGGTTGATTATATCCTCTGTCGGTTGAGATAATCCTCTAGCTTTCATTTGGTTTTGTAGTGCTTCTTCATAGACTGCTTGGTAAGCGGCTCTATCTGGTACTCTTAAAGTGTAATTCATTAGCTTTTCAAGCTTTTCGCCAATCCCACCTCTGAAAGTTCTACCACTAGGTAAATCATATTTATTTTGGGCTGTATCTATACCTAAATTTACATCTTGTATACCTTGTTTTGCACCGTCTGTAAAACCTTTATATTGGGTCTTTAAATCATTTGGTAAAATAGTCTTTTCGCCTGTGAATTTTGAAACAAGATTATCAATAGGACTAGCGATTAATGATTGTGTCCCATTTTCAAGAGTTCCATACATCGAGTTGCCAGCGATGTTTCTAATAACTGTTTTAGGGTTTAATAATTGAGCCATTGCTTGAGCTGTTGACAGTTTACGACCTAAAGTTACAGGTTTGACCTCTGATATTTTTCTGGTTAATAAGGCAGTAGCCACCTCTTTTTCTCTGTCTGTCTGTGCTTGTGCAATTTGAGAAGTTAAGGTATTTATTTCGTCAATATCTTTTTGATTTATAGTTTTGATGTTATAATGCGATTTAATTGCATTTACCAAAGTATCTTGATCTAAAGTTCCTGTTTCTCTAGCCTGTTTTATTTGCCTTATAATTTTTGTTTTTGCGTTTGGCGTTAATCCCCTCATATTTTCTCTGACAATTTGAACGGCTTCTTGTTGAGTTTTTGCATTTTGAAGCTGTTTAGTTAATTGTTTAGCATTTTCAATAAAAGGCTTAACGTGTTCAGGGATTGTATCGTTAATGGCTCTTTGGTAGGATAATAAAGCACCATCGGGCGTTAATTGTTGCCACATCTTAGCCGCTTGAATTGTTTGTCCTGCTTTTGTTAGTTTTCTTGAAGTATCTTCAACAATCTTAACCGCAGTTTCTACGTCACCTTGTTGTTGCAATCTTCTAACTAAATCTTGTGCCATTGCTATTTCATTAGCGTTTGGCTTGTCGGAGGTTAAGACTTGATTAATTGCTTCAACTTGCCCTTTATCAATTGTTTTTTGAGCGTTTTCTAAAGTTCCTTTGTTTGTTATTGCATTATATGTTGTATCGCCGATATTATTTTTTAAATCTTCTGTTGCTAATCCACTACCTTTTACGGTTTGTGCAAATTGACTTGTACCTTGGTTATTAATTTGTTGAATATCAAGCGGTGTTTTATCCGCTTCAATAGCAAAACTTGTCGGTGAAGTTTGTTGAATTGGTGCTTCGCCAACTGTTGGGATATTGTCAACTGCTTGCGCTGTTTCTTCTGCTATTTTTGGCGCAAATTTACTTGCTATTTTTGGCAAACCATATTTTAAACCACCACCGATTGCAGTATTTAATACCACTCCTGTACCGGCTCCTATTGCAGTATCTTTTAATGTGTCTTTTGAAAATCCTTTATTCGCTACGCTTGAAAGCCCAGCACCTAAACCGCCTTGATATGCTCCTGTTAAAGCCATATTCCCTAAAGTTGGCATAACTCCTGCGCCTTTAAATGCTGTAGCTTCTGGTAATAGCATATAAGGTGCTATTTCTCCAACTGTCTTACCAACATTTCCTGCAATACCTTTTGGTTTATCATCTAAGAATCCATAAGCGTTGTCTAATTGCGTAGATGTTAAAGGCTCTTTACCTATCATAGGACGAATTTTATTCGCTACATTTTCGCCAAGTCCAACGCCAAGAGAAGAAACACCTTGCACAACTCCTTTGCCAAAATCAGCTATAGGATTTGTGCTTATTTCTCCTTGTATAGTTTTCTCACTTGGTTGATTGTCAAAATCCACTTGATTTGCATACTCTGGATGTTTTGTCACTATTTTTTGAGATAGTTCAGAATTATCCATATCAGCATACGCAGGGTATTTTGTTTTTATTTTTTGTGCAAATTCATCTACGGTATATGTCATTTTAATTCCTTAATTATCTAAAATACCTAATGGGTCACGATTTACAGGTGATGTGCCCCCACCTGATAATGTTTTATTTATCATTTGATTTTGTTGAATCATCAGTTTTTTATTTTGAATATTTAGGGATTGTAATTCTTGTTTAGCTGGTGAATCACCTCTCGCAGCTCTTTGTGCTAGTATTTTTATCCTTGCGTTATTAGTACTTATTTGGTTTTGAATTAGTTCTGGTCTCATTCCTTCTGTTTTTGTTTTGGCTTTAATTAAATCAACACCTGCATTAGACAAATTGGTTTGATTACTAGCTTGAACATTTCCAGCTCCACCAGTTTCAATATTGCTATTTTCAAACTTGTTATTTAGATTGTCTACTAATTCCGTGTAAGCGTCTGGTTTCAATTGACCGTTTTTAAATTGAGTATCATAATAAGTTCTTAATTTATTGTAATTGTCTAATGATAGGCGGTTATTCCTATATTGTGCCCCATTCAATTTATAATAGTTATCTGTATAGCTTTTTGCCATATCGTTGTTCAGATACCCACGCATATTGCTTGTATCGATGCCATTAGCTTGTAATAACCCTCTGTTCACCTTATCTTGTTGAACATTGTTATAATTACCTAATCCAGCTTGTAGTCCGTATGTCACCGCTTGTGAAGGGTTTCCGCCCATACCAGCTATTAATAAACCTGTCATTAAACCACGACCACCAGAACTATTAGCAACACGTCCTAAAGTTCCTGCTCCTTCGCCCAAACGGTATAAAAATCCTTTATCTTGTCCATCTGCGGTTTTTGTGTCTTCAAGATTTGATACCTTAAATGGGTTTTGTGCATTTTCTTGAAAACCATTTGCAAGGTCTTGCATTCCTCTAAATAATGCTGGGCGGTGTTCACTTGCTCCAGTTTGAATAATTGGTGTATTTGGGTCAGGAGTGTTAGGATTTGTTAAACCTAATTGATTAGGTAATAACCCCTGTTTTTGAGCGTTATTATAATCTTGTTGTGATATGTCAATACCGACTATTGGTTGTTCTTCATAACCATTTGTAGCATTGTTTGTAGCTACATTATTGGGTTGCGTAAGATTATTAACCATTTTATATGGATTAGATTGTTGCATTTGTGCTATTTGTGGTATTCCAAAGTTTAAACCTTTTTGGAGACCTGCTGTAATATCTTGTTTTGACATCCTTTTTTCAAGATCCAAAATATTATTATTTCCATAGTTTAAATTCTGATTATTAATACCATTAATTAATCCATTAATATTGTCTGGGATTTGGCTTTGAAAATAAACGGCTGGGATTTGGTTTTGTAAGTTTTGTTGCATTATATTATCCTTTCGATTGAAAAGCATGTAGTAGTGTGATTTTATAGGGTTGTTACTAATTAGGGGGATTTATGAGTATTAAGGATGAATTAATTGCATTACAAAGCAAAGAGGGTGAGTTTGAAATTTGGACCCTAGATGAACGTTCGAAAGTTGCGTTTAGTGGAACAATAATCCCAAAAGATGATTATTTAGTAATCAACGATAGTAAAGACGGCGATGTAACAATCTGCCCATATTGCAATATAATGAAAATAGAGTTTAAACTTAGATAATTTAATCTTTCCAAACAGTTATATCGCTATTATTTGAAATTAGGTGTATTTCGAGAACTCCGAAATATCCGTATTGTCGTGCAGTTTCTTTTATCTTTGCTATCATTTCTTCTTGCAAATCTGCTATGTTCTTTGTTTCCATTGTTATATCCTTTCAGCTTAATATAAGTTAAAGTATGTGCTTGTTACTCTTGAAAAATTTAAAAATAGTGTTAAGTTTATTATGGATAACTAAATAAGTGAGAAACTTATGAGAAAACTTTCGTTTATATTAATGCTCTTTATTTTGGGCTTGCCTGTTTTGGCTTATGCTCCTAGTTGGTCTGAGTTTTGCCCACCGCAGTATGTTAATGCTGGGGAAATGGAAGTAGTAAAACCTAATGCCTTAGTTCAATTTTTACTAGGAGCAAGTTTAATAGGAATTCCATCAGCTTCTTACCGATTAAATAACTATAATAATGCTCTATTAAATAACTATTGGGCTAATAGAAAAAGACAATTTGATAGTGAAATAGCTTTAGGTTCTAACAGTCAAAATAATGATAATAAAATTATGTATTATATGAATGTTCGACAAATTGAACTTGATAAAAATAACCAGTTGAAAAATGAACAGCTTGCACAACAATCTTTATATTTGCAAAAATTACAAATGATCCAACGAATGAACACAAATAGTACTCTTAATAATATAAATTCAAACCTTAATGGTATAAACAATAACCTTTATGGAGTAAATAATAGTTTGAGTAGATTTAGATATGGCTATTAAGCTATTTTGCCGATGATGAAAGTAACGCCGCTCCTGCTCCTTGTCCCCCAGGAACAAACATTAAGCCTGCCCCTGCGACAGCAGTTCCCAATTTGCTATACATTGCGTTTTGATTGGCTTGATTTGTCGTATATGCAGATAAGGCATTCTTATAATTTTCTGCGTTAAAGTTATTAGTCGCATTTGAACTATTAAGAGCGTTTGCACTTTGACCATTTGAAAGATTATATAGGTTATTCATTCCGTTAAGGGCTGAATTTAAGTTATTTTGATTATAACTTTGAATATTGTTCAAATTGTTTTGGTAATTAGAATCATATTCATTTTGTAACGCTGTCAATCCATCTGATTTAGCTTGCCCGAATCTCTTTAGCGCACTATCCATAGTTGAATTATCTAAGCTTCCAAATCTACCAGCGATATTTGACATATCAGAACCTAAACTATCATTCATTGTCCTAGTAAAACTCTTTAAGCCATTTGCTTTTGTAGCCTCTGCCATTGCTCGTGCTTGCGTGTCGTTTCCTTGCGTGTCATAGAGTTTATTTTGTAATGTTGGTATTTCACTTTGATAATTATTCATCTGTGATTGATTGAAAGCACTCGGAGTAAATGCGTTTTGTGTTGCTGAATCACCATAACCATTTGTATATGTTTCTTTTACCTGTGCTGGTGCTTTAGGTGCGCTATTGCCACTTCCCATTATTAATTCCTTTCTAACAAAAATTTGTCGTTTTCAATATGTTTAAATCCAGCTCTTAATAAGGCTATTTTTGCGTGCCTAAAATCTGTGGTGCTGTATATTTTTTGAAGTTGGTTAAATGTTTTAAAATAGTATCCACAAGTGCCACATATAGCTTCATTAACAAAATTACTAAGTTTTCTATTCGCGTTTCCTGAAAGACTACAAGAATTTTCAGTAAAGCTGTGTAGAAAGATATATCCAACTAGCTCTTTATTTTCTACAAACGCCCAAACGTGTGGGCTAAAATCCTTTATAAAGCTTTCAAATGGGTAATCTGGATTTTCAAAATAATGTTTATTTTTTATGTATAATTTTTTAACTTCACCAAAAGGAAAGTCTTTATTATCGTTTCTTAATGCTTGCATCATAATTACGCCAATGTTGGATTAGTAATCTCAAAATTAAGGAGTCCTAAGTCTCCAGTACCTGAGAATCTGACTTTTAGGGTGTAGAAACTTGAAGCTTTACCACACTTGTTTGTTAATGGAGTATTTCCAGCCCAGTTATTCAAATCCCACATATATTTTGAATCTGTCACAAATTCATCTGGTGCCCATATTAAACAACCACTTGGAACTGCTACGACTTCCTTGTTTACAATAGTACTTTCATCATCATTTTTTATGTATGAGATTACAAAGTCATTTTGTTTTGTTCCATCAAGAATATATCTGAATTGCTCGTTAAATTCTTTTTTGAATAACGACCCAAAATCCATTGTGCAAGTATCTGCAGAGAATGGAATTACAGAACCGTTGAAGGTGTCGCCGTAGTCTTCCCTTAGAATTTCACCTGCTGACGTTCCAATATGTATTAATCCATTATATAACCACGTGGACGTGATTGGTTGGGTAATTCTTGGAGGATAAAAACATTTTGTCGTTAAGTTATAAATCAACCAGTAAGAGTTGCTAGGGTAATCAGTCCTTGGTATGTGTATCCATAATTCATTTTTTTTAGTATTTGCGATGCAATATATTTCGTCAAGTCTAGTATTATCAATATTGGTAAATTCTTCATGGATATATAAACTTATTTCGCTTTCAGCCTTAATCGTTCCAAGCTCGTTCGTTGATAAATAATAAAGACCCACGCCATTAATATGTTTTAAAAAATAAATCTGGTATACATCTAAGTTAGCCAATGCAAATGGACTGGCACAACCTACGTTTGATACTACATCCATTGTGTAACTTCCTGATGTTCCGCTTAATAAGACAGTATCAGTTGTTCGGTGTATTATAAGTTTACTGTTGTAAGTTTCAAGAGCTACAATAGTTGATGAAGCATTCTGAAAGTTTTTGATGTACCCTGCCCTTGTGGTTTCTACATCTGCACTTGACCAATCCGTAGGGTCGCCAAGTCCGCAAGAATAAAGTCCTGAACCTGAACCCATGAAAATACGGTTATCAAATACCTTTAGTGCTAAACCCCTTATTAGGTCACCAGTATAAGAAGTGCATACGATATCTTTTACTGCTGGAGTTGCCCCGTATTCATAGAAGAATGGCGCATCAATGCCATTTGATATAAAAGCACCATTAATAAAGTTTACAGCGTTGAAATGTTTAGCGTCTTTGCTCATTCCGCTTTTTAGTAGCGTTAAAGTTTCATTATTGAATAAATATGCTTTGCTTTCAGTTCCAGTATTTGTAAAGATTAATTCATAGTGATTGTCGCCTTTTTCATAATCAAAACCACCTATGATTTTTTCATATTCAATTTGAGTTATTAAAGTATTTCCATTAGCTCTATAGATATTTCTACCATAAGGCGTATTTTTTAACTCAATATTTTTTCCAGCTTGCAAGGATTGAGTGGTTATATTATTTGTTCTATATCCGTGTGAAAAATCTTTAAGTTGCATTTCTAATCCTTACATTACAATTATTGGGTGTGCTTCAAGCGTTCCCCTATCAAGGTCTATTAATTGGCTTATTCTCTTTTGAACGTCTGCTTTTGCCTGTGCGTTGTTTTTATTAGGCTTATCTCGCATATAGAACAATTCAGCCTTTTTAACGATTAAGTCGTGGAATGTTAAAGGGATATTTGGTACGTCAGCTTCAAGGTTTAGCCCAATTTGTGGTGTTCCATCTGCTGATAATGCACTATTAAGTATTAAATAATGAACTGTAACCGTTCTAGCATCAATAGGAATAGGATATAAAACAAGTTTTGAACCTTGTACATAGTAACCCCAAGGATTACCGTTTAATGTCTCCATTTCATAAGGATTAGTTATCAATTTCAGCGGATTTCTTATACCATCAACCCTGATACCTTGTTTATCTATAATTCCAATAGGCATATCATAGATACTTTGCTCTGCAACTGTTTGAAAAGTTATAATGTCTTTTCTGAAATTCCATTGTTCACAGAAAATTTCAGCAAGTGCATTATTAATTATTTGTTTTCTTTTTAAAGAATCTTCATCCGTAGCAGAGAATGAAGATGGCATATCGTCAACTGTGTTAGTCCTACAAAATGATTGTATAAGTTCACCGTAATTCATGTTTAATCCTTACCTAGTAGCTTATCTATAAAACCTGTTTTTTTATCTTCTTCTTTATCTTTCGTTGTTTCTTCTGATTCATTACCTAATAATTTATCTTCTAAAGAAACTTCTTTTGTTTGTTTCTTCTTCAAAAGTTTTTTTTCTTCGTCATTTTCTGGGATAACTTCAAACTCATCTGGGTATAAATCACCCATTTTCATTGCCTCTGCAACATCAAAAATTAATTCTAGACCTGTTTTTTTATTTTTAATCTTCATATTTGAATTCCTTTATTCCGAATAAAGAGGGGATTTTCACCCCTCAATATCATTTACTACTTATTAACCAATATTTGAACCTTCTGCGATTGCCGCAAATGTTCCTGTAAATCCTGCGTCAAATTCAACAACTAGACTGCCGTCTTTTTGTTGTAATCTATCAGGCTGTGAAACCAATATGTCATATTCGCCAGAAGCAGGAATCGAAATCGCCTTATCACCCAGAATAGAGTTAATAAAGGTACCCGCCTTAAAAGTCATATTATGTGCTGATGTATGTGTATTAGTTACTCTTACGCGTAATGAATCGTGTTTAGTATTGAACGCATTGGTAACAGATACGCCATTACCAACTCCAGTAATTGCATCTACTGCTTGTTTGACGCCTGACGCTGTCATATCTACAATGCCAGTTGTTTTGTCGTATTTTACGACTGCATATGCTGTTCTAGCCATTTTATTTTATCCTTTCGTTAGTTTTGTATTATTTTAAAAGGAGGGTTTCCCCTCCTAAACTATGATAGTGTACAAATTAGTGCCCCTGTTTTATCGCTTCTGTGTCCAGCTGTTCCGAATAATCCACCGCCCTTGAACGCTTTATTAAGTGATTTTTCTCTTATATAAGGGATTAAATCAATTGATTTTTGGGTTGCAATTGCTCCAGATTCACCCTTAACACCGAATAAAGCATAGTAAGTAGAACCAGAAACAGGAGTATTATTTGATTGAACGATTTCCCAGCCTGCAATTTTAGCTACTGAACCATCTTTTAAGTTTGTAAATCCACTTTCTGTGTATTGGAATGTGCCACTTTGTGTTAATAATTCAATCATTTCAGGTGGAAGCACTGCCAACATTTTACCAGCCATATATGCTGTTCCGTTTGCAGTTCCTCTAGTAAACTTCGTTTTCATTTTAGCTAAATATGAAATAAGAGTGTCTTTTGTAATTGCTTGAGGGGATGAAGCAGTACCAATTGTATAACCCGCATTAGCGGCAAGAATTAAACCAGCTGATTTATCTATTGCATCTCTGAATTGATAAAGGCCGTCAGATGAATATTCTTTAATTAGTTTTGGCGCTGTACTTCCAGCGTTTGCAATTTGAATTTCTTTTGCTTTTTGAAGTTCAAAGTTTACTTGCTTACCTTGATTAATTTTTACGGTTACTGATGTAGCAGTAATTGTTTCTACCTCGTTTAAATCTCCACCGTTCCAATCTGCCATTGTTACTTTACCAGGCATTGTAATTTTTACTTCTTCGCCATCTTTTAAATCAGATTCGAACTTTGTAGTACAAAGTTTCCCGATTTCTTGTAAGTTTTGTAAATTTTCCTCGAAATCAGCTGAGAACTGACGAGGTATTAATATATTTAATGAATCTGTCATTTTTTTATTTTCCTTTCTATATTGCTTTTGTTTTCTTTAGATAGGCTTTGTATGCACTATCACTCATTGCGGCTAAATCATCTAAGCCCATCGGCTTTGACGTTATACTTCCACCTTTACCTACTGTGGTTGTCATTGCTGATTTATCAGCTTCTACGCCAGAAGTAATTGCTTTTTTTGAAGCCTCACTTTTTAGATAGGTTTGCAGCCCTGTTTCAAAGATTTCAAACGCTACACCAGCATCTTGAGGGTCATAACCTTTAGATTTATAGCAATCATAAATTGCTTTATACTCAGGTTTAGCAAGTTTATCAGATTGCGTATTTTCAAATTCCTTAAATGAATTAGAGATACGTTGTTGAGATAACTCCGCTTCCTTCCCTTTTAGTTGCTTTGCACTTTCAGAATAGATAGAATCTGCTTGCGCCTTATTTGCTAGCCATTTTTCGTTTTCTTGTGCTACTATCTGCGCATAGGCTGTTAAGTCAATAAGTCCTTCTTGCGCGTCTGATAAAGCTTGACTAATGGTTTGATTCCCTTGTGCTTGGTAATTTGCTAAAACTTCCTGATATTGGTTGTTAAGAGTTTGCATACCTTGCGATACTTGTTGCGTTTCCTGCGTAAATTTCTGTTCTGTCTGTGATTTTTCTAACTCTTTTAATTTGTTATTAGCTTCATTCATCGCCTTTTCAGAATGATACGCACTTTTTACAAGGTTTGCGTTTACGGGATTATCAAGGTCAATTTCACCAAATTTTTTAATAAACCCCTCTGGTACATCTTTCAGAGCTTCTGGCAATTGTTTTGTTTCTGTTTCTTCTGAACCAGCCGTTTTGTTTTCAACTTCTGTATTGTCAGAGGATACATCAACATCTTGAGTTTCTGCTGTCGCAGTCTCAGTCGCTGTATTTACCTCTGGTGTTACATCGGTAGTTTCTGTGGTTGTGGTTACTGTTTCTTCTGGCATAATTTTTTCCTTATATTTTGTGTGTTACAGGGCACAAAAAAAGACACTTCGTTCTACTCTAAAATGAGTGTTACAAAGTGCCTTCTTTGAATGCCATATACTTTCAAAACACTTGGCGGTGCTTTCGGTTTGCAACCCTATTGAAAGTAGTTATATTTTATTATTGTTTTCCAGTTTTTAAATAGGTATTAATTCTGTTCATCACATCTTTTTGTTGTGGAGAATATAAGGATGTCCATTGACTACTTGTGGGGTCATGAGACATCAGTCCACCTCTTAAATATTCATTAGTAACAAATCTATTTAAAGCGTGATTATAATCTTCATTTGGATATGCCCCTTGCTTAATCATTTCATCGTTTCGCTGTTTGGCTTGTGGAGTAAAACTATTATTAAATTCGCTCCTTAAGGATTGAAATTGTGGTGCTTGCATCACGTCAATAGCCTCTCCTAAGCCCAACTCCCTTTTTATACTACGATTCTTTTGGGCTTGTTTGTCATAAATAGCAACTACTGGATGGCTTATATTTCCTAATGGATTTGGGGCTTGGTCATCGTAACCGCCAACCTCATTGGATGGATAACTTTCAGAATATCTATTATAAGTATTTTGTGGGTTATCATTTACAATGCTATAACCATTTTGGAATGCTGGGTCATTTTTTATACCTTTATATTCGTGTAACACTTGCGCTCCGTAATCATTTGGATGAAATATGTTATAAACTCCATTAGATATGTCATTTTTGATATCAGTAAAAGGATTATTTTGTTGTTGAAATGGATTCATATTAATCCCCTTTTTTAGCTTGTTCTAAATCTGCTTTATCAGCGATTCTTTTTTGCTCTTCTAAGTCTTCTACTGCCATCTTTTCAGCTAGCATTAAATGACAAAGTCTGAACGCCTTATCAGGGGTATCAAAATTATTGGGCTTTAGTTTATCCCAAATACTTTGCATTTTCATATCTTTATAAGAATGAAAACAGTTTGCATTATTATGTGTAAACCAATTATTTACTATATTTCTTATGTTTTTAGCCGATTGGTGCATTGATAGCGTCCTTACTTAGTTTATTTATATATTCTTGCGTTGGTCGCAAATTCAACTGAGTTAATAGCTCCTTTTTAACGCTATCAGGATAAGTATTGTCAGCACAAATTGCTTTACTTGCGATATCTACCACATATTGATTAGGACTTGGCGGTTGTGGTGCTTGTTGCTGATATGCTTTAGGATTCTGCAATACTTGCGTTAAAAATTGTTTTGCTTGCTCTCTTTGTTGTTCAGGTATGGCGTTAAGTGCTTTCTGTAACCCATCTTCAATAAAGAATTTTGATGTGTCTTTAATATCGCATACATTCTCAAGGGCATATTTGCTAATCTCGTCAACATTAGCGTTAGGGTTTCCTTGTGCAACTTCTTTAAGCACATTTACTGTAGTTTGCGCCTTTTGTTTATTTAATGATTGCTGTTTAGCATCAGCCACTTTGAATTCATAATTGCCTTGTACAACATCTGGAGTTATGTCTTTGAATTCAACTTTGCCATTATTTCTTATTTTAATTTGTTCTGTTCCAGATATCATATTAGCGTTTAAGTCTGCGATTTTTTGGATATCGGTTTTAGTAAAGTTATTTATATTATCTACATCTTTTTGTATACGTGTCTCTCCACCACCCATAATTCCGCTTGCTTCTGTTGCAAAGTCAACCTTTGTACCATCAACGTTGCCTGTTAAATATTTGTTAATACCTGTTGATTGTTCAATTTCAGCATCAAACATTGGCATTACTTCAAAGTTTACGTTTAAACCTTTCCCGTCAATACTATAAATAATAGGATTATTGGGATTTAACCCGTCTGTGTTAGTATCAATAAGTTTGCCAGGTTCGGCTTTTATTTCTCCTTCAAGACCAATTTTGCCGCTAGTTATATGGCATGGATTATTTGCAAAATCCATCCCTTTTTCAATTTTCTTAAACACTTCTGATTTTTTTACGTTGTTGACAATTGCGACTAATAACGGAGACAGTTCACGTCCTGTATCTGGATCGTCCAAGAAACTACATCTTGTAAATGGATTAATTAAGAACGGATTTTTACAGAATCTAACAACCTCTAGACGCCCAACAATTACTGTAAGCCAATTTTCAAGGAAAGTACCATCGGGAAGCCTTAAATCTCCCCAATACTCCAATACTTCGACCATATCACCATTAGTCGCATCATCTTTAGTCGTTGAACTATCATCATTTGTAATAGAGCCGTTATTATTTTTTTTACCAATTTCTTTTAATTTGTCCTGAGTTTCTTGACTAATTTTATAATCTTTTCTCGCAAGTATTTCTTCAGGGCTTAACCAAGTTTTATTAATTTTCGGGCAAGAATTCCAGTTTTTTACTTTGTTTTTATCAAAGACTATTGAATAAGGGTTGATTCTAATAGATTTAGCCCCGTCATAGACAGTTTCTAGTTTAGTTATTCTCCCTTCTGTTACATTCTCTGGCAAAGTCTCAGGAGTCGCTTCTTCCCCGGTAAGACTATCTATTTTAGCTATACGTTTAACTTCTTTTACTATTGTAACCCACTCGGTGAATCTATAAAAAGCTCCTTTTTCTACATAGTCACGTAGCCCAAGTCTAAACTCACCGAGGTAATCCATTTTCTCTAGTTTGTCCTCAAGAAAAGCTTTCATTGTATTAGCATTTTTTTGGTCTGCTTCTGTATTACCTTCGATTCCAAATAACGATTCAACGCTACCAGCGCACTTATTTAACAACTGAGATATATATGTCTCTGCCTGTTCGTAGATTTTAGTCATTAAGAAGTTTTCTTGTTTGTCTTCTCTTAAAATCCCATAGATATGTTTTTTTATCCGTTCAGAATCAGAGATATGAGGTTGCAAATCATCATAAAAAGAATCATACATATTTACAATACTAGATTTTAACTCTTTTGACTGCTCATCATCAAGTTTATATTCTTGTTTATCAATTGTATAAGTTAATGACATTTTATTCCTTTTCTCGATTAATTTTTATCGGCCAGTAGAAATCAACTAAATAACTAATTGCATCAAATATGTGCATCAGAAATTTTAATTCTCTTGATTGTTTAATTTGATAAGGTGTCGGAGTGTCTATTAAACTCGTACCAACTTTATACTTAAGATTCTCTATGTTATATATAATCCATTTACATTTAGGGTCTATATATACACAACGTATACCTTTTGAGTTTAAAACTTTTGCATTGAATGCAGCAACTCTATTTTTGATTATTGGATTAGAGTTTCTTAGTTTAAATTCAACATTTTTGTAACCAAACTGTTTAAGTTTATTTTTCATTATTGCGTAATTAGCAAATTCACTTTGAGTTGAACGATTATCACCTGATGCATCACCATTTATAATGATTTTACCTTTATGATTAGGGTATCTAGTGCAAAACTCATCACAGGTTTGCGATGTTGTTGTATTCTCGATGATTATTTCATCAAAATAAAATACTTTATCCTCTGTTTTATGAGCTAGAGCCCACGACATTGGGTCTACGTTAAAGTCACAAGTTATATGTAAATCTATATCTGGTTGATATGTTATAGGTTTAATGTTTTCTTGATTGAACCCTTTGACAATCAAACCGCTTGAGTAATCTCCATCTTGACCTAAAACATTAATATTATAATACTCTTCATCATAAGCGTCTTTTAAACTTTCAACGTATGAATCATCAAGAAATTTGTTTTGTGTTGTTGGGGCTATAATCCTTCGATAGTTTGGTTTTTTATTTCCAACAAAGGTTCTATACAACCATCCCTTATCGGGTTCAGGGTTTGTATGCCCAAACAGTCTATATTTGAATCCTTCTTGCTTCCACTCTGATTTAATATGCTGTCTTAAACGTCCTAGAATCATTTTAAAAGTGGATTCTTTAGTGTCAGACATTTCTTCAATTTCCGCAAAACCAAGGTTTAATGATTTAATTTTATTAGGTTCATCTAAAGACCTAAATAAAATCTCAGAACCATTTGAGAATGTAAGTTTATTTTCTGATTTTTTAAAAGTATAATCAATCTCATCACGATATTTCAAATATTCTAAATGTTCAAAATATTGTTGTAGCGTCGTATCACGCACAAGTGGTAATGTTTGAGCACCTACAAGCCCTTTAATTCCTGCGTATTTTTGACAAAGTTTAATTCCTAAATACGCACCGCTAAACGTTTTACCTGAACCATAACCGCCTTGATATAATGCTACGTCTAAGCCATTTTTATGCGGAACTTCTAAAAATTCTTTTTGCGCGTCGAGCAGTTCATATTCGATTTTTAAAACGTCATCCATAATTATATTTTGCTATCGTTTAAATTGTCTGAATGAATAATTTTTGTGACAGGATTTTCATCCTCTTTTTTATCTTGTTTCTTATTTAAAAGCGTAGTATCAAAACCTAGTCTTATTGCGGATATCAAGTCGCCATCTTTAATTAACTTTGTAGGTGATAATAACTCTTTAAGCCTCGCGATTCCTAGCTCTGTTATTTGTTCAAGCTCTTTTTGTACTCGCTCCTCTAAATTCTCGCTTATTTTCGCTTTTTTCTTCGTCCATCTTTCTTTATTAGCTTTGTTGCTTATTGTCTTTGCGTCAATTTCATACTTTGAGCTTAATGACTTAGGCGTAACACCTGCTAAATATTCAGCCTTAATCTTGTTCCAAGGCGTTGTCTTTGGTTGTTGTTTTGCCATAAAATCATTCTTTTTAACCTTTTATTTAGCCCATTTCAGCATTCTAAAATCTTCGTCACAATTGTGGTAATAATTTAATCTTTATTTTTATTGTGAAAATCGAATCTTAACCAGTTTATAAATTTTAAAAAATAGTATACGGCAACATTAAAGGGTATAGGTAGATATGCGGTATATTCATCTTGGTTGCTATAAAATGCAAATCCGTATAGATGTGGGATATCATAAACCATATCCCCATTTTTTAATGTTATTCTTTTATCTTTTCGCCAGTATTTTTTAATTATCATACTCCCTCTTTTCAATAAAAAGCCACTTCAGAACAAGTGGCTAAAATCCAACTATATCAATATCAATTAAAATCAAAATAAGGCGGAGTTAACCGCCATAAACTAGACTTGGGGAGGAGGTATTTATCTATATATCCACATCGCTGGTATATCAGCCAAACTGGTTGGTTTCTTTGGTGGAATATTAGCAACTAAACTTAATGCTTGCATATCATCATTGATATTTGCTGTAATAACTTCATAACCATAAGTTTTTAATAGCTTTTGAATTTCAATTAATATAGTTAAGCTGTCTGACTTTTTATCCTTCAACCCAAACATATTCATACCCCCTAATTTTTTGCAAATAAAAGCAGGGCTGAAAACCCTGCAAGTAACTTTCGTCAAGTATATTCTGTCAACTATCTAAAATTTATTCAATCGCCAAAATCTCTCTACATTTATCGTTTAGGTCATAACGTCTGTTCATATATCCATAAAACCAGTTATAATCTTCTTTTGAACCCTTTTCGATTTCGTGGTTATAAATCGGTATTAAAGTAACTTTATGCTCGTTTATGTCATTCAAGTAACATTGTGGAGCGTACTTTAAAAGCCTTCTATAAAATGCTTTTAATTCCCCTGATTTTGTTTTGCAAATTCTTTTACGTTCAATAATTTCAGATCCACAAACTGGACAAATATGCTTATTATCATTATCAACATTTATAGGTCGTTTAAACTCTTCTGAAATTACTCTCTTTTCAAATGGTTTTGAAAGTTTAAAACGTTCGGCGGGAAAATATTTATTACAACATTCAATAGTAAAGTCTGCGTAACTAGACAATTCACCCCTCCCGCTGGTTGCTTGAAAACCTACAAACATTTAAACCATACCGATGACTTTAGCATCAAACCTGTGTCTGAACTCTTCATCTGTTTTTATAATAACAGCTTTTTTTAAAAAGTCTAGTGAATTTGAAAAAGTTGACAGTTTACTGTCACTAAAATTTTTAACAGTCTTTTTAACAGAGGGTTTGAGGGGATTGTTAAACAAACTTTTAGGTGTTAAATTCTTTTTTTAGCTTTTTTATAAGCGTCATCGTGCTTATCGATACTTACTATATTGACTATTTTTTCTTTATCGTATATTTCAAAGACTACTCTATAAGCATTCCCCCAATTTAAAGCACGGATGCCCGATAAGTCGCCTGATTTCGCCGTTGAATTTGTATATGGATTTGTTTCTAACTTAATTAATTTCTTATACAAAATTTTTAAGTTTAATCCCGATTTTTCCAACTTAGGCAGATCTTCTTTTAGAACCTCTTCTACTAAGTTTATCTTGTACACCAAAATATTTCTCTCTTACGCTTTCAAGTGGAATTAACGTACCAGCCTTCTTTTGTTTTTCCGCAGATTCAATACGTTTATTGTAATGCTCTATTGTATTGTTTATATCAGACAAAATAGCACTGAATGGAACTACAAATTCCATCAATGTTTGTCCATTTCTATTAGTAGAAACCCAGCTCGTATAGCATTCATTTATTTTATCCGTCAAAATTATATCTCTGCCATTTGAAATTAAAGAAGCTTCTTTTAAAGGTCTTTTATAATCATAATTTTGTTTTAAATATTCTACAGCCTTTTTTATACATGATAAACTATGTTTTTGATTTCTCAAGTAATAAACCATTTTTGCTTCCACAATATCTTCATAAGAGTATAGCCTCATAGAGCCTTTTCCTTCGGCTTTTAATATAGACGGTGACACAATATTCTGCCTATCCCAAGCATTAAGTTGTGCAACGCTAGCCCCGGTCAGACTGCTTACAAATTTTGTATTAAATGCTATATTGTACTTATTTTTCATATTTTTATTGTAACCCATTTTTTGTGAAAACGCTAGTTGTTTTAAAATCTAATTTTTTCCTCTTGCCCATTTATTAAAAAAACAAATTCTGCTTGCGGATTGGTTAAATCTAGTGGTGCAGATGTGAGAATTCTAAACGTATCGCAATTTTTAGCATTAGTACCATCAAAATATAGATTACTTGCTGGACTTATATAATCTATTTGCCCTGCCTGCAAATATTGTCTTGCAGAGTTTACATCATATGAAACTCCACATTGTAATTCTTGAGCGAAAACACCAAGGGGAAAAAGCAAAACCATAAGTATTAAATTAAGTTTTTTCATCAATATACTTTTCTTTCTTGTGATTTAATCTATTTGGCGGTGTGCCGTACATTTATCAAGGAGTTAAGAATATGTCAAATCAAGATTTATTTATGATTTATCGTGCGTTGTGGATTGTATATCCTCTTTCAGTTGAAAGAGTTTTTGCTCAACTTCTGACATTCGTTTTTCCATTGCGGCGTTAAAGCCAACTAAGAGGTTATCTTCATCGATGACCTCTTCTTTTATAAACATTGTACCGATACCTGCAATTAAATAATTTAAATTAATATTGTATTTTGTTAATAAAATATAAAGAGTTTCACTTGTTAAATTATTTTTTCCTTTTTCGGTCGCACTAATAGCAGCTTGTGTAACTCCAAGTTGATCGGCTAACTGTTGTTGATTTAACTTTAATTCTATTCTAATTTTTTTTAATCTTTCGTTAAGCTTCATTTTTTTTACCTTTATAAATCTTTCTTGTTTGATACAATTTTTTATTGTTTTATTACAACTCTATGTTATAATATATTTGTTACTTAATTTTGGGAGAGTTTGAGAATGCTATTATTTTTAATTGGTTGCATATTTGGATTATTGGTTACGCCTATTTTGTTTATTATCATTTGTGTTTTAGGAGATTATCAATTGGGAATAATGGCTAATGGGTTTTCTTTGGTACTTCCTAAAAAGCCCCTATTTATTAACCTTGTTAAAAACCCTACAAAGATAACGTTCAAAAGATATTAATTTAAATCAGGCACCCACTTATTAGCTTCGTAATCCCAACTTTGTATATATATTTTATTGCATTTTTTACATTGTAATGTTCTTGATATTGGAAGTTTCCCATTAACTCCCTTCTCAGCCCCATAATGTATTTTATATAAATGCAATAAATCTTTTTTGCACTTAGGACAGATATTCATTTTTAAAAGCAGTTTGTATTTATTTATTATCCAAATAATAAATGCAACTGTTAATCCCGTTACGACTTCTTTTAAAATATTTCACCACCCCTTCTACCTTTTAGGCACATTATATTAAGTTATGTAAATTAAATAGGTGATATTTATAATAAAATGTTGTATTTTACAATAAAATGTTGTAATATAGTAATATAGTAATACGATATTAAACCAAAGGAGACGATATGGCAAAGTCACGTACATCTATTTATATTTCAAAAGAAAATGAAGCTATTTTTGAAAAAATCGAGAGTTATGCGACCCATGATACATCGATAGCAACAATTACTTTTGAAGCTTATAAACTTTGGCTTAAGAAACAAAAGAGAGTTGCATAATTTAATATGCTCCCCTCTTTCAAATCTCACTACGAATCATAATCAAAAAAATAACAAAAGTCAACATAGCCCATGTGGGGCTTAGTTTTAATGCGAAAAATCAAAGGAACGTCAATGTATATAAAACAAAACAGAGAAACAGACAACTTGATGAAAGATTCCAAAGCATTTTTATTATTATTAAAAATTGCTTATAAAACTAAGTTGGATGACGGTTTTGAGATTCCTGAGGTTGAAATCGGACAAGCATTTATAAAAGGTTGTGACGATGTTGGAATGACAATGTCAGAATATAGAACGACCAAGAACAAACTACAAAAATGGGGTTTTGCAAAGTTTAGGACTACCACAAAAGGAACAATCGCAGAGCTAACAACAGATAAGTTTTTTGAACTGGAGGCAACAAAATGACAAATAAAAATAAACCAGAGTTTGTTTTGACTTTCAGCAAAAAGAAGCTAACGCCTGAACAAGATAATGACCTGATAGCAGAATTAGTTTATACATTGCTTAGATGGCAAGAAAATGAAGAATTACAAAAGGAGATTATATAAATGAATGATTTACAAATGGCAAGAATCCGCAGAGCAAATATTCAAAACGCGGTAGTTATAATGATAGATTTCTTTTCAAATTTGGAGATTAGTAGCGGAGAACAAAACGTATGCCCTATAAATCAGGCTACGCAGTTGATAGAAGAGTTGAAGTTGAACAATAGATTTAATGAGTATGGAGAACTAATTAGAGCATAGGAGGATTAAATTATGCCAAAGACAATTACAGAAATAGTAGAAGAAATGAACAAGATACACAAACAGGCTAGAGGAGCTAAACTCTCTTCTATCCGCAAACAAAAGATTGATGAACTTGTGCTACTGCAGCAACAAAAAGATGAGCTGTTGCAAACCGCTTAAGTTTTTATCAAAGCCCTTAGTTGGTATTTCCTTCTTATACAGAACACCAAACACTAACACTTAATAACATTACTAGCTAAGGGTTTAAATAAGAATTTAGCAATCAAAAGGAGAAATAATAATGAAAAAAGTTATAGCATTTTTTATTTGGGGGGTTTTATTAAGCTCAACATTAGGTATTTTGAGTTATTTAACAATTCCACCGCATCACTATGTAATGTCTGCACCGTCACAGGCTATTTTAGGTTTTCTTTTTAGTATTTCAGGATATTACATAGCGCAGAAAATGGATATCAATTAAATTTCAAACAAAAGGAGATAATTATGTCAGCAAACTCAATAAATAATCAAAATAACGTAATTGGTGGACTTGCAGTATGGGCGAGTACAGGTAAAAAGCCTGAACTTAAGCAAGAATTTATCCTTGCAACAGTTGAGGAAACAATCGATTACCCAACTACAAATGGGATAGAGAGCGAAGAAGCAGGGCGTCAACTTGTAGCAGTTATAGACAGGGATGGCGATGTCACTTTCAAAATGGAATCAGGCAGATTTATCGGAGAAGTAGACGAAGATGGCAACGCTAGCAAAGAGTTTGTAGTAGAAGATACAGACACACTATATGAAGTCAACAAACAAGATTTTGATATAGATGCCCTAAAGGCGTTACTAACCGCAATAGAGGGTAAATAAATGAATATGAATATTGAAGACTTAACAGATAAACAACTAATGGATGAATATTATGAATCCATTGAAAACCAAGATGGCAATCTGACTAAGAAATTGTCAATAGAAATGAACAGAAGAAACGCAGAATTATAAATAAAACCAATTAAAAAAGCCTAAGGGCAGAAAGAAGGTATAAAATGTTTAAACCAGCAAGCAAGAAACAACAAAAATTAAGATTACTTTTAGAAGGGGCGAGCGGAAGCGGTAAAACATATTCAGCATTACTCATTGCAAAGGCACTTGGTAAAAAAATTGCTGTTATTGATACTGAAAAAGGTAGCGCAAGTTTATACGATAAGTTAACAGATTTTGACACTTGCGAACTTGAACCCCCATTTACACCAGAAAAATACATCAAAGCAATTATTGAAGCTGAACAAGCTGGATATGATGTTTTGATTATAGATAGCATTACTCACGAATGGAGCGGCAAAGGTGGATGTTTAGATATTCAGTCTGGTTTAGGTGGTCGTTATCAAGATTGGTCTAAGGTTACACCACGCCATAATGCTTTTATAGAGGCTATTTTACAAAGTAATTTACATATAATAGCAACCGCTAGAACAAAAACTGATTATGAGACTACAAATAACAACGGCAAAATGAAAGTTGAGAAAGTAGGATTAAAAACTGAACAAAGAGACGGTTTAGATTTTGAATTTACTCTTGTATTTAGACTAAATGAAAATAATATAGCAAGTGCAACGAAAGACCGTACAAGCCTATTTAAAGGTGTTGACGGAATACTAACAGCTGATACAGGAGCAAAAATTCTTGACTGGCTTAATGATGGTGAAGAAGTTAAACCATCTGTGCCACCAAAAGATGATACTGATATCTTTTTTGCTATTGCAGATATAAAAAAAGTAGGTGAGTTAAACGCTTACTATATAAAGCATAAAGATGAAGTTAATGACCAAAAACAATTTATAGATATTTTGGCACTAAGAAAAACAGCAATAAAAGAGACAACACAGCAACCAGAAGAAATACCAGCAGAATAATTTAATAAAAACATAGGAGAAAAACATCATGGATACTTTAGAAAAACTCTATCAAATAGAAGATATTGCAGAGCTTGAGGCAGAGAAAAGCGAATTTTCAATCAATGATGATTTAACTGCAGATTGGGCTATAAAAATTATTAAACAAGAAGAATCACAAGCAGACCGCTTGACACAAACAATAGACCAAGAAATTGAGTTATTGAATGCTAAAAAACAAAGAATTAAAGAATCAGCTAATTGCGGGTTTTTAAAAAGAAAACTAGCAGATTATTATGAGGGATTATCCCCTGAATTGCTAAAGAAAACAAAGACGCAGACATCTTATAAATTGCCTAGTGGTTCATTAGTTTTTAAATCATCAAGTTTTGAATATGTGAGAGACGATGACAAAATTATAAGCTATTTAACAGCTAATAATCTTTTTGAATTTATTAAAACTAATCCAAAAGTTGATTGGAGTAATCTTAAAAAATTGGGCGATGAAGAATTAGTAAAAATTGAAGGTATATCAACGCAAGAAAAACCAGCAAGTTTCACCATTAAATAATTAATATCTTAAAAAAATAGAAAGGTTAAAATAATGACAATAAACATAGCAGTTATTGTAGGTAGGGTAGGACAAGACCCTGACATAAAATATTTTGAAAGCGGAAAGGTAAAAACAACATTTTCAATCGCTACAAGTCATTGGAATAGTCAGAAGAAAACAGAAGAAACCGACTGGCATAATATCGAGTGTTGGGATAAACAAGCAGAATTTGTAGGTGAATATGTAAAAAAAGGCTCTCTTGTTTCTGTAGATGGCTACCTTAAACAGTCAAAATGGACTAGTTCAAACGGTGAAGAAAAAGAACGTTTTTCTATAGATGCAAACCAAGTAAGAATTTTATCAAAGAAAGGCGGTTCAAATGAATAAAGTAATTTTGCAAGGAAAAATAGAAAATCCTGAAAAAAGGTTTACGCATAATAACGAAGCTGTTTGGAATTTTAAACTTAAAACAACCGACTTTACAATCCCAGCTTCAATTAAATCTGAAAAGCTAGAACTTATAGAAGGCGATTTAACCCTTGTTGAAGGAGCACTATACGGTAAGACAATTAATGAGGGCGGAAAGTTTAATTATATTTCTGCAAAGCACGTAGAAATGATAAGTAAAACAACGTCTGAATCTAATAAAAATTTTAATATTGGAAATGACAATTTTATTGATGAGGAAGAAATACCATTTTAACTTGCTTAATCGCGCTAACAGAACATAAGTTACACAAAGATAAGATACCGGCACGAGGATAAAGGTTAAGCAGTTCCTTTTAAAAACTGCATTATGGGGCTAAATATCTATGTTTTAGTGATGTGGAACATAGCCGTAAAGTCGGCAAAGCCCCCAATATTAAAAAGATAGTAGAAGGGGAATAGGAGAAGAATATTATGGAAGAAAATTATAACGGATTAACTATAAGTTATCAGGAACATTCAAATACATTTATTTGTTATATAGATGAGGTCTCTATTGAAGCTGACAGCTTAATTGAGGTAAGAAAAAAAATTGATAAATATCATAAAAAAATAAAACAAAAACCTATTATTTGCTACGTGAATCGATATGGACAGATTTATGAGGCGAAAATAACATCTATTACAGATGAAAAAATTTATTATACATATATAGAAGATGACGGCAGTAAACGACTTGTATCAGACCGTATTAGTTATATAAATGAGAGAACATTTAAAATAAAAAATGGCGAGAACGATAAAAGATTTTTAGAAATAAATAGCAAAAGAAAACAAATGAAAACTATAATCGCCGATATTAAAAAAATTGGGGGAGAATTCGAATATATAGACCAAATTCCAGGCATAGAATTTGATTAGATAATTTAACAAGAACAAACATTTAATTTGAGGCAATTTGTAGCCTCGTTGGGGAAGTTCAACAAATAAAGGGATAGATTATGAGAAAAGAGATAGAAAAGTGCAATTACGGACATTTTAAGTGTCGTAAATGCACATACAAAAATATGTGTTCAAAGATTCAGGGAATCGAACTTAAAAGAAAGTTAACAAAAACAGCAGGTTAGTATTAGAAAATTTTGGGGAAGTAAAAGGGAAATGGTAGAGACGTCAGAGGGTTGGATTAGTTTATATAGACGATTCACAGAGTGGGAATGGTACGACAGCATAGCCGTGAAATGCCTATTTGTTCATTGTTTATTACTTGCTAATTATAAAACTAAAAATTGGAAGGGTGTAACTATCCAAAGAGGACAGTTTATAACAAGCTACGAGAAATTAGCTCATAGCAACGGTTTGACAATTCACCAAGTAAGAACAGCATTAAATAAGCTAAAAATGACAGGTGAGGTGGCAGTCAAAACGACAAGCCAATACTCAATAATAACTGTAAAAAACTATGATTTGTACCAAGACGATGTCACACGAAAGGTCACACGGATGGCAGACGAAGGGCAAGCGGATGGCAAACAAATGGCAACTACTAATAAAGATAATAAAGATAATAATGATAATAAGTATATATTGTCTTTTTTAAATAAAAAATCTGATAAAAATTTTAAAACAACAGAATCAAATTTAAAGTTTATAAAAGCTCGATTAGTAGATTATTCTACAGAAGAGTTGAAAAGGATGATTGATTATAAGGTTAAAGAATGGAAGGACGACAAAAAAATGAATAAGTATTTACGTCCAGAAACTCTTTTTAACGCCACAAAATGTGCCAGTTATATAGAAGAAAGTAAAACTAAAGAGGAGGTAAAAACAAACAATGGCAAATACGGAAACTATTAAAACTGAACAACCTACCTGTCCTGATTGTGGTTCGCCTCTCAAACAAATTACATCAAACTTGTTTGGTATAAAAAGAAGTTTTTGGGTAAAAGAATGTAATTGTTACGATAAAAAAGTTCAAACCAGAAAAGAAGCAGAACGTAAGGAATATCTAAAAGACAAGTTTAAGAGTGCAAATGTTGGCGAAAGATACTTAAATATAACACTAGATAAACTTGAAACATTAAAAACAGAACACATTATAGATGCAAGAAATTTTGTAAATACTTTTGATTCTAAAAAAAGTAAATCTCTTCATTTAATTGGAAAACCAGGTAACGGTAAAACAAGTATAGCAAATGCAATTATAAAAGATTTAACAAGTAGAAATTATGATTGCAGGTATATCACTTGGAGCGATTTTAAACAACGTTGGGATAGTTCAAAAAGTTTTACAGCCAAAAGTAACACAACAGAGATGATGAGATGGTTAAGGAGTTTTGATTTGGTTGTCTTGGATGAATTTATTATCAATACAAAAGATGAGAAAGAAATTAATCTAGCCTCGGATCTATTAGATTCTTGGTACAGAAATAAAAAAGTTTTTATATTGATTAATAATCCTTGCGACATTGAGGAAATGAAAAAAATAAAAAGGCTTGAAAAATCCTTTGACAGATTGAGGGAGCAAGCAGACAAATGGTTTTTTGAACACGATAGTTACAGAATTCAGGTATATGGGGGTACGTATGACTAAGACAGAGGATACAGAGCAGTTAAAGAAAATAAACAACGTTTTAAAAAGGAATGCTCAAGAGAGCATAGTTTTAAGGGATATTCTTGAAAATGGTTCAACAACGGTAAGGGATTTAGTGCCTAAGATGAATTGTCCTTATGGAGCTATAAGAGATTTACAAAAAACTTACGGAATACTTTTATATGATTCCTTGGAAAAAAGAACAAAAACCGTGATAAGAAACGGCAAAGAATGTAAAATCACAACTCCATATAAGAGATACTTTTTAGCAAAGATGAAAGGCTAAAGATGCTTGAGATTAATAAAATACATCTAGGTAACAGCTATGAGTTAATAAAAGAAATTGATAGTAATTCAATCGATATGGGTTGTATTGATCCGCCCTATGAAATTGCAGTTTCTCATGGCGCAGGTGCTTTTGGTGTGGAAAAGAAATTGCACTATAAACAATTTGAGGAACTCTCTTTCGGTATTACGGAAGAAATTCTCGACGAACTTTGCAGGGTAATGAAAAAAATTAACATTTATATATTTTGTTCAAAAAATCAGTTTCCAATGCTGATTGACTATTTTGTTAAAATAAAAGAATGCAACTGGACTATACTTGAATGGCACAAAATAAACCCTGTTCCTGCCTGTGGCAATAGTTACATGTCAGACACAGAATATTGTTTATTTTTTAGGGAAAAAGGGGTTCCTGTTTATGGCACAGTACAAACAAAAAAAACATATTATATAACTCCTCTTAATACTAAAGATAAAAGATTATGGGAACATCCTACAATTAAACCTTTGCAGATTATAAAAAATTTAATTTTCAATTCAACAAAACAAAATGACGTTGTTCTTGATTGCTTTTCAGGCTCAGGAACAACTGCAGTTGCCGCTACACAGTTGAATCGTAGATTTATTGCAATTGAAATTAACAAAAAATATCATGAATTAAGCTTACAACGATTAGAAATTGAACAGACTCAAACAAAATTATTTACATAGAAGCACACACGTGCAGGTTACATAAAAGAAAAGGAGAAAACAATGACAAAGACAAAAAGAGAAAAACAACCAGCAGGATATTTCGATAGTAACAGAAACTGTCCTGTCTATGTAGGGGATGTTTACATGGATGAAAACGCAATGTTTCCATTCAGAGAAGTTATTAAAAATACTGATGGTTTCCTTGTTCGCACTATAGATACTGATGAAAGTTTTAAACTAAGCGATGAGGGGGCAAGATTAATTAAAAACAAGTATGTTGGCAATTTAACAGAAACTCCAGATTTATTAGAAAAATTGCAAGAGCCTGGACAAATTATTGAAGTTGATGACCACACAGCTAGTATTGTTTCAGCAGATGATAGCGAATACGAAGGACCAGCCTTTACTGCTGATTTTTCAAAGGATGGAATTAAAGTTACTGCATTAAATCCTGAACTTATTGCAGAAGATGTCGAAGAACAAGAAGACAAGGAAATGTCTAAATCAGAGGCAAGAGACTATGTTGAAGAAGAAATAGACGATAAGTTTATGGACGATGTTACACCTGTAAAATTAACACCTGCTCAACGTGAAAAGAAAATAGTAGAACTTCAAGAAGATATCGAAAATTCAAAAAAAAGAATGGAAGAACTAGAACCAATTGCGGATTTGGCAAATTCAGAAGGATTTAGAAAATTAGTTGAAGAGGTCAAGACCCAAATTCATAAAAAAGTTGATGAAGAAGATATCAAAGCAACAAAGGACGGTTCAAAATCTTTCGAAGCAGTTCTATTAACAGAGAAAATTGCAGGAGGTTTTAGGTCTCAATACAACGGAATTAAATCAGATATTAAAAGCTGGGAAGATAAAATAGTTGAACTTAAAAATGGTCAATTAACTATTTTTGACGAATTGGAAAAAGTAGAAACAGCCGAGGAAGAAACTACACAAGAACTTGAACAAGTGATTGAACAAGAAGAATCTACCATAATTGAATCAACAGAAAAAACAGAAGAAATACTTACAGACGCAGCCTAGTATTTTGGGAGATAGGTGAGGGGCTTTATGCCCCTTGCATAAATGAGGATGAATTAAAATGAAAAAAACAACACCATTAGAAAGTGAAGAGCAAGAAAGATTTTGCGATTATCTAACTGATAATAATATTTTGTTTACATCCACACAAAACGGAGCGGTCTTAGGCGGTAAAAAATTTGGGCAAATCAAAAAATTAAAATCAACTGGTATGAAAAACGGATTTCCTGACCTAATACTCTTTGTAAAAAACAAATCTAAGACCGATAGCATACTCTTTATTGAGATGAAAAGGCAAAAGGGTGGGGTTGTGTCAGAAGAACAAAAAATATGGCATCAAGATTTATGCAAAGCAGGATATGCAGTAGGAATCGCTAGAGGTTGTGATAGTGCTATTAGAATTTTAAATAAATATTTGGAGACATAATGACAATCGAAATCAATACAATGTTTTTAAGCGTAGACCTTAAGAAAAATCAAATAACAGGCGGAGCAATTATAGAATTATCAAATCTAGTTTACAGGCTAGACAAAGAATATAAGGAAATATATATGGAGTTTAGTAACAATATAAACAAATTTGCAAATGCAAGAAGATGGACGTTTGGTGCTATTGAATGTTTTAAACGTGGTTGTAACTGTTCTGGGTGTTTCTACAAGGAGTTTTTCAGAGAAACTAACCAAAAATGTAGAATGAAATCATCTGTCTTGTATTTGAGTAGAAAATTTGGCAATCCTGAGGGTGTTGAAACAAAGGGGATTATAGATTAAGGGCGTAGGCGGTCTTGAACCGTTCCCAGTTGTAGAGGGTGACTAGTAAGCCCTCTATGGCTAAAGCAATAGTAGTAGTGAAAAGGAAAAGGAGAAATTATGGCTATAAATGTAGATGAAAATGGCACAATAACCTTAATACAAGGCGATAGTGGAGAACTCAATATATCAGGCTTTAATAACAAAATTAATTACGATGTGTATTTGGCGATTAAAGATACAGAAGGAAACCCGATTATTAAGGAATTGAATGCTAAATCCAATTTTTCAGATACCGTAATTTTTGTTTTAACATCTGATATTACAAATATGCTTACCGTTCCCGCAAATAAAGATTTTGAAATCTATAACTATGGAATTAAATGTTGTTCAACAAGTTTGAATCTAGAAGACACATTAATTGTGGCAAATGGAGATTATGAGACCCTTAATCAAATGATAGTTTATCCTAAACACATAGGAAAAAGTTAAAAGCAACTAATCACCTTGATTTATCAAGGTCCGGGAGAAGGGAACGCCCGCGAAAGTTAAAAGATTCCCAACAATGGGCGGTGGAGTATTCCCAGCTGTAGGGTGACTAGTTTCACCCGAATAAAAGCCCAAAATAAACGCAAAAAATGAGATATTTTCTCAAAAATAGCAAGAAAATAGTAAAAATTAAATGAATATAAACAGTTTTCCTGTTTATATCGGGAAGGAGAAAAATGAGATTTAATGTAGAAATAGAATTCAATGTTCCAGAAAATATAACAGAGGAACAGTTTGAGGAATGGTTTAAATATGAAATTATAAATTGGGGCAGTTGCTCTTGTAAAAATCCATTGATGGACAAAAGTAAAAATGATTTAGTTAGTAATTTTAGAATAAGAAAATGGTAGAAAAGGAGGATTTTTGATGAATATTTATACGTTTTTAGATTACTGTGACAAATCACAGGAAGATTGCGAAAAGAGCTTACGCAAGTTTGCAGAGGAGGTTTAAGGATGACTTTACAATTTGAAGATATAAAAGAACCACAACCAAATGAATTGCCTGAAGCATTAAACCTTAGGGTATGGAATAAATTACACAAAGAATATTTTTATGTGGAATATGATAAAGATTATAACCAAATCATTTTAACAAATAAAGCAAAAACAAGTTTTTATCCTCTTACAAGTCTTTTATTCACTTCACAATGGGAAAAACCAGAACGACCAACAGGATTACCAGACAAGAACGGCAAGCTTATTTATGACGATGATATTTTAAAAGTTATCCACAAAGATAAAATATTTATTTCAAAAATATTTTATAGCAACAAAAAAGGTGGTTTTGTTATTTACTACGTTGGTGATTACGGCATGAGTCATGAAGTTTTAATAGATGGACTAGATGTTGAAATTCTAGGCAATATCCACACAACCCCAGAACTTTTGGAGGTAAACGACATAGAACTTAGTGAAAGATTATAGGGGGATAAGGTGAAAATATTAAACTTATATTGTGGGATAGGCGGAAACCGTAAACTTTGGGGTGACGAACACGAAATAACCGCAGTAGAAATTGAGCCTAAAATTGCAGAAATATATAGTAAATTGTTCCCCGGAGATAATGTAATTATTGGGGATGCTCACGAATATTTGCTAAGACATTTTAGGGAATATGATTTTATTTGGGTGTCGCCTCCTTGCCCCACTCATTCAGTTTTACAATTATCACATTCAAACGATGAAAATCTGAAATATCCAGATATGACACTATATCAAGAAATAATATTATTAAATCAATTTTTTAAAGGTATATTTGTAATCGAAAACGTAAAACCGTATTATGAACCACTTATAAGCCCAAGTTTTAGAATAGGACGCCATTTATTTTGGAGTAATACTTTTATGTTAACCCCTCAATTTTGCGATTTATACAACAAAGATGTTTCAAGAGATAAAAAAGAAGATTTGGCAAAATCTATGGGGTATAACCTTGAACAGTTAGAAAACAAAAATGTAGATGTTAGAAAAGTTTTAAGAAATTGCGTAGTGCCTGAAATTGGTAAATACATTTTTGAAAAATTAACAAATGTGGCTTAACCCCCACAAAGTAAAGGAGAAAAAAAGTGAGTAAAGAAGAAATTGATTGGAATAAAACCATAAAAATGGCTGACAGCTTGTTTATACCTCCTAATATGGTAACACATATGGTAAAACAAGGACATTTACAGCCCATATATAAAGAAAAAGTGAAAGAAAAACTAACAGTAAAGGAGCAAAAATGACAATAGAACAAGAATTTTTTGAGGCTTTTAAACTTATAGAATGCGAAAAGTGTACAGATAAATATTGTATGCATTGTGGGAAAATACATTATCCTACTTGTTGTGGTAGACGTCCGCATATAAAAATCACACCTGAAATTGTGTTGGGGCTGGAAGAGATAATAAGTAAGCTAAAAGCAGATAAATTTCTAAACGGAATTGAGTGGTGGATTCCAACTGGTACAAATTTTTATGTTTATATGAAGCGGTCTTGGAGCAATAAACAAAAAAATATAGAAGTTTCTGGTAATACCAGACAAGATGCATTATTAAATATTTGTAAACACCCTGATATAAGTCTAGAAATACAAGCCCAAGTAAGGAGGTTATTTTGAATAACTACGAAA
>Ga0302286_10000352_pt1 | contig 37472 bp, 28 predicted proteins | sample III_Fen_E2_3_FD_198765 | JGI IMG/M metagenome (GOLD analysis project Ga0302286, IMG submission 198765) | Peat permafrost microbial communities from Stordalen Mire near Abisko, Sweden - III_Fen_E2_3 | ecosystem: Environmental > Terrestrial > Soil > Wetlands > Permafrost | place: Sweden: Abisko...
AATACCAAAACGTGGAACAGCAATATATCCACCATCAACCAAACCAGCATTACCCGACATACCAACTAATCCGCCCCAGGTGCGGGTTCCAATCAATTGGCCAAGACCTTTTTTGCGGAAATAATAAGGGAAAGCATCACCACCGGAGGATGAATAACCATTCATCAACATCACTTTCGGACCATTATGAGCAACACCCGGGGTTTTCATCGAAGTCAATCCATTTCGCTGCCAGTAACTAAGCGTTTTACGATCAAGTAAATCAGCCATCACATCAGGAATAAAACCACCGCCATTATAACGGTCATCAATGATTAAGGCTTCTTTTTCGTTGTATTCATACATACCACGATGTAACTCGCGATTTCCTTCAACAGCCGTGTTGGGTACGTGAATATAACCGATCTTTCCGCCAGACAATTTATCAACCATTGCACGGCGTTCATTCACCCAGTTTAGGTAGAACAATTCCAGTTCACTGTCAATTGGTTTAATAGTATAAGTTTTTGCACCTGTAGCTTCAGGCTTTGAATTAACGGTGATTTCAACCGTTTTACCGACTGTATTTTCCAGCAACTCATATGGGTTCATACTGATTGTTAAGTCTGTTCCGTTAATGGCAATCAGGTAATCACCTTCCTTAACATTTACACCCTGCTCGGTAAGCGGAGAACGACGTTTTTCGTTCCAGTTTTCACCGGCATATATTTTTGAAATCTGATACCTTCCGGCAGATTCATTTGCCTTAAGATCAGCACCAAGCAAACCAGAATCTACACGTTTTACTCGTTCAAAATCGCCCCAATCAACATACGAGTGACCGGTATTGGTTTCCGAAATAATCTCACCTAAAATGTAATCCAGATCGGCACGATGACCGACATGGTCAACCAGTGGGGTATAACGATCGTGAATGGCTTTCCAGTCAACACCATGCATATTATTCACATAGAAATAGTCACGGAAAATACGCCATCCATCAGTATAAATCTGATGCCATTCTTTCTTTGGATCAATCTTCATCACCATATCATCCAGATTCAGTTTACCGGCACCGAACTTTTGTCCCGGAGTAAGTTTAGCAATACCGAAGTCTTTTCCGGAACGGTAAAGCATCATCTTACCATCAGCACTAACAATAGCCTGACCCACTTTGTCCATTACTTCTTCATCTTTCTGATCTTCAATAGAATATTTGTGTAAGCCAGCATTTCCGATATAAAGAATTCCTCCATCAACAGCTACCAGATTTCGGTAACTACCTGCACCCATCGGGAAGGCAGTAATCCGGGAATTAATACCGTCGAAATCAATCTGAACTTTTACAGCATCGACTTTTGCCGGTTTTTCTTCGGATTTCGCTTTTTTATCTTTTGCAGGCTCATCTTTTGGCTTTTCAGCTTCTTTAACCGGCTCAACATCGTTTTTATCAGCAAACAGCTTTGGACAATCAGACTTTAATGCCACTGCATAAATACGAGCAGATCTGTTATACAAGTAATTAAACTCGAAGCTTGAGAAATCAAGGTTAAAATCACGATCGGAGATAAAATAAATGTACTTACCATTTGTTGAGAAAACAGGAGATCCATCATTAAAACGGTCGTCGGTTAACTGGTAATTTTTAGCTTCATCTAAGTTGTAAACCCAAACGGCACCTAAGCCATTTGCTCCTTCTTTATCGTAGGTAATCCATTTTGAATCAGGAGAAAATGAATAGGAAGTGATCTCATCACGATCGGCATGAGTCACAATGGTTGTTTTTCCACTTGCGACATCAACCAGCTTTAATTGTAAAGTACGGTCGAAATACAACATATATTTACTGTCGGGCGACCATTGTGTATCGTATTTCCAGGCTGAAGAACCAGTGGTTAACTGGCGTGGCGCAGCACCTTTTTTGTTTTCAAGCAGGTAGATTTCGTATTCTCCGGAAGCATCCGAATAATAGGAAATGTATTTTCCATCCGGCGACCAGTTCGGATATATTTCACGAACACCCTGTGTATTAGTCAAATTGTAAGTTGATCCATTTTCTGCAGGAATCGAAAAGATATCGCCACGAGCTGAAATCAAAGCACGTTTAGCTGTTGGTGAAACATCAAAACTCTGTACAAAATCGCTGACATTTTTATAATACGGAACGATATTCGGATTATCAAAATGAATACTGACATTTACTTTTTCTTCTTTTCCTGATTGAAGATTCAGTTTATACAAGAAACCACCATTTTCATACACCATCTGACCGTTTTCACCGGAAGGCCACATGCAATCAAAATCAGCATGAGTGGTAAGCTGTTTCAAAGCTTTGTTTTTCGTATTGTATTGATAAATATTCAGTTTCAAATCGCGGTCCGAAGCAAAATAAATATTGTCGCCATACCAACATGGAAGCTGATCAGTTCCTTTAAAGTCAGTAATTTGTTCCGAAGTATTCTGCTCCAGATCATACACCCATAAATCAGTTGCACGACCACCTTTGTAACGTTTCCAGGTACGGAACTCACGGTCAACCGGAGTGAAACAGATCTTCTTATTATCTGGAGATAAAGCTGCAAAACCACCGTTTACAATAGGTAGAGGCTTCTCCAAACCACCGTCGATACTAACCAGGAAATACTTTCCGTTACGTTCTTCGAAAGCTGTACGATTAGCCCGAATAAGAATATTCTTGCTGTCCGAAGTCCAGTCGAGTGGTACATCATCAAAACCACCACGCGGAGGCATCATACCCACCGAGTTGTAAAACGTAAGTTGCTTCGGTGTTCCTCCTGTTGAAGGGATTATGAAAATCTGCCGGCTACCGGAATATTCAGCAGAAAAAGCAATCCACTTACCATCCGGCGAAATCTTTGGAAACAGTTCCAATCCGGAATGAGAGGTCAACCTACGGGCTTCGCCGCCGTTGGCATCAACCGACCATATGTCGCCGGCATACACAAAGGCAATTAGATTTTTGTTGATGTCCGGATAACGCATCAAACGGGCTTCGTCCTGAGCTCTGGCACCAGTAATGGCACCCAATCCCAAAACGGCTAAAGCCAAAACTTTAAATGAGATTTTTTGCATTTTATCTGTATTAGTAATTAATTGAAATTTTCCTGCCTATTGGTGGCCGTAAAATTCATGAAATTACACGAGAATAAAGAAAATATTTGTCAGCATAAGTTACCCGGTGAAATGTTTTCGCATCACCATTTTTAATTAACAATTTTTCAATCATCGTTTGCGTAGATTGAAATACCTTATCTTTGTCGCAAACACAAGTAAAAATGAAAGATCACAAAATAATAATAGCCATCGACGGGCATTCCTCGTGTGGAAAAAGCACGATTGCAAAGGCTGTTGCTGTTCGTTTCGGATACATTTTCATCGACAGCGGAGCTATGTACCGGGCAGTTACGCTGTATGCATTACGAAATAATCTGGTAATTGACGGAATCGTGAAACAGGAGGAACTAATTCAAGCTCTGCCTCTGATTAAAATAGAGTTTCGCTACAACACTGAAATGCAAAAGAGTGACACTTACCTCAACGGCGAAAATGTAGAAAATGAAATCAGGCAATTACCCGTTTCGCAGCATGTCAGTCCGGTTGCCACCATTGCTGAAGTTCGCGCTGCAATGGTTCGTCAGCAGCAGGAAATGGGGAAAAACAAGGGCATTGTAATGGATGGCCGCGACATTGGTACAGTCGTTTTTCCTGAAGCTGAACTTAAATTATTTGTAACAGCCTCGGCTGAAATACGCGCCACCCGGCGATTCGATGAGTTAACTGCAAAAGGAGAATCTGTTTCTTATGCTGAAATTTTGCAAAATGTACAGGAACGTGATTTCATCGATTCAACCCGGGAAACCAGTCCGCTCAAAAAAGCAGACGATGCTATTGTTTTAGACAACAGCACAATGACCCGGGAAGAACAGTTAAATTGGGTAATTCAGAAAGTAGAAGAACGTTTGAACTAAATAAAGCGACCAGTGCTCATTGAGATTGACCAAAAATCGGGATTTTGTTTCGGGGTTGTAAATGCCATCGGAAAAGCAGAAGAAACACTGATAACTGAAAAAGTGCTTTATTCGCTTGGTCAAATCGTTCACAACGAACAGGAAGTTGACCGACTTCAAAAACTTGGTCTTCAAACAATTACTCACGAAAAATTCTTCACTCTTAACGATTGCAAAGTTTTAATCCGTGCTCACGGAGAACCTCCTTCGACATACGAATATGCCCGCAAAAACAATATTACACTGATCGACGCAACCTGTCCGGTGGTGCTAAAGCTTCAGCAACGGGTTAAAACAGCTGCTGAAAAAATGAAAGCTGAAAACGGGCAACTTGTTATTTTCGGGCATCAGGGACATGCTGAAGTCAGCGGACTTGCCGGACAAACCGACAACGAAGTGATTATTCTGGACGATCCAAACGATTACACAAAAACCGATCCTACACGGCCAATAATTGTTTTCTCACAAACCACCAAATCAGTAAACGATTTCAATGAGCTGACTCAAAACATCCGAAAATACGACCAGTCGGGTAGAGTAGAAGCTCATGACACCATTTGCCGTCAGGTTTCGAACCGCGTTCCTCATCTTGAAGAATTTGCAGTTCGTTTTGACCTGATCATTTTTGTAGGCGGTCGTCAGAGTTCAAATGCACAAGTACTATTTGATGTCTGCAAAAAAAAGAACGACCGCACCTATTTTATTTCATCACCCGAAGAGATCGAACCCAAATGGTTCGAAGGTATTGAGACCGTAGGAATCTGTGGAGCTACCTCAACCCCGCAATGGCTGATGGAAAAAGCAGCTGAATGCATCCGGGACTTTTAAGGATTCATTAACCCCTCTATTTTTTTAAAGCATTCCGATGCTCATGTCGGTAACTTTCATTTACTTTAATTACTCATTTTAACGGAAAAACAAAATGAACATGACGGCAAAAGATAATAATTCAGAAGTTCCTTCTAAAAGGAAAAAATTGCAGAAAATAGGAGTTCTCACCTCCGGAGGAGATGCTCCTGGTATGAATGCGGCCATTCGTGCAGTAACCCGCGCAGCTATTGCCAATAAACTTAAAGTTGTTGGTATTCGCCGTGGTTATCAGGGAATGATTGAAGGTGATTTTATTTCATTAAAATCATCGGATGTGAGTGGAATCCTTCAGTTAGGAGGAACCATGCTAAAAACAGCGCGCAGTAATGAGTTTCGTACTCCGGAAGGTCGTGAAAAAGCCTATCAGGAATTAAAAAAAGCAGAAATTGATGCAGTTGTGGTGATTGGTGGTGATGGATCATTTACCGGAGCTTTGGTTATGTCGCAGGAATATGACATCCCTTTTGTTGGGATTCCAGGAACCATTGACAACGACATGTATGGCACTGACTACACCATCGGATACGACACCGCCTTAAACACTGTTGTTGAAGCAGTAGATAAAATCAAAGATACAGCCCGATCTCACGGCCGTATTTTCTTTGTTGAAGTTATGGGGCGTGAAGCTGGTTTACTGGCTCTTAACGGAGGAATTGCCTGTGGAGCTGAGGTTATTTTGATTCCTGAATCCAAAGGACAACATGACGAACTGACAAAGTTCCTGAACAAAGGATATAAAAACAAGGAAACCAGTGGAATTGTAATGGTTGCTGAAGGTGATGAAGCCGGTGGCGCTATGAAAATTGCTGAAGATGTACGCAAAGAACATCCGGATTTGGATGTACGCGTTTCTATTTTAGGGCATATTCAACGTGGTGGACGACCAACTGCCAAAGACCGCGTAAATGCTACGAAAATGGGAGTTGCCGCGATTGACGCACTATTGGATGATCAAAAAAGCATCATGATTGGACTCGACAATGAAAAAATTGTTCATGTACCTTTCAATAAAGCTGTAAAATTAAACCACAGCATTGATACGAATCTGGTTGATATTCAGAAATTACTGAATATCTAAGTGCCTAAAGTGAACTAAAGTCTGAAGTGCCTGAAGTTAAACTATACCATTAACTTTAGGCACTTCCAACGCTAGGCACTCCGAACTTTTTTTGGTATTTTGCTCCAATGATAGAAGACCTGCTTTTTGCTGATGTTATTTTGCCCCTGCCGCTCGCAGATCGTTTTACGTATCGTGTTCCGGCAGCCTTCCAGTTGAGAATAAAAACCGGAATCCGGGTTATTGTGCAATTTGGAAAGCAAAAATATTATTCGGCATTAGTCTACAAAATTCATCAGAACCAACCTACAGGCGACTTCGAAATCAAAGACATCGATGCGATACTCGATGAAGAGCCCATCATCGGCGACAAGCAACTTCAATTGTGGGAGTGGATTGCCAACTATTATTGCTGTACCCTTGGTGAAGTATTCAAAGCAGCTTTGCCTACCGGATTAAAATTAGAAAGTCAAACTAAAATAAGCTTGAATCCGGAAACATCGGTTACCGGAAGTGTAAGCGACAAAGAGGATTCTGTTTTATTACTTCTTGAAAGTCGCAAAACAGCTACGATCAAAGAAGTAAATCAATTTTTAGGACAGCAATCTTCGTATGCAGTACTCAAATTGTTACTCGAGAAGAATGCAATTATCGTTGAAGAACAACTCAAGGAAAGCTATAAACCCAAAGTTGTAAGTTATGTCAGGCTTAACCCTGAATACAAATCGGAAGAGAAGCTGAATGCTGTTCTTAATTCGCTGCGAAAAGCCCGGAAACAGGAACAATTACTGAAAATATTTCTGGATGAAACGCTGTATGGTGAAACCCTCCAGACCGAAATAAGCAAAAAAGACTTACTTGAACTGGCCGATGCACCGGATACTTCCTTAAAAAGTTTGGAAGAAAAGCAAATTCTGGAAGTTTTTCAAAAAGAAATCGGACGAATTGACCGAAATCATGATTCCGAACTATTGATTAAAGATCTTTCGGTTGCACAGCAAACAGCACACGATGAAATTCTTGCTCAGTTTGAAACCCAGCAAACGGTATTGCTCAATGGGGTAACTTCGAGCGGAAAAACAGAAATCTACATTAAACTAATCGAAGAACAACTCAACCAGGGGAAACAAGTTCTATACTTAGTACCCGAAATTGGGCTAACCACACAGATTATCACGCGCCTAAAAACAGCTTTTGGCGACCTTGCCGGAATTTACCACTCGAAATTCAACGATGCGGAACGAGTTGAAATCTGGTTTAATGTGTTGAATGAAAAAACCGGTAAAACCGGACAACAGTATCAGGTTATATTGGGAGCACGATCGGCTATCTTTCTTCCGTTCTCTAATCTGGGACTAATCATTGTTGATGAAGAACACGAAAATTCATACAAACAATATGATCCGGCTCCGCGGTATAATGCCCGCGATATGGCTATTTTGATGGGAAATATTCATGGTGCAAAAGTGCTACTTGGTTCCGCAACACCTTCATACGAAACCTATTACAATGCCCGTAGCAACAAATATGGTCTGGTTAATCTCACCGAACGTTATCAGGGTATTGAGATGCCAGAACTTTTTCCGGCAAACACACAGGAAGCTTACAAACGTAAGCTAATGCGCTCCATATTCACACCCGAGCTTTATGAAGAAATTACCAATGCACTTGCCAATAAAGAGCAGGTAATCCTTTTTCAAAACAGACGGGGATTTGCACCATTTGTTCAGTGTGGAAAATGTGGATGGATACCCAAATGCAAATACTGCGATGTAAGCAAAACCTATCACAAGAATAGAGAAAGCCTGGTTTGTCATTATTGTGGGCACACCACAGCTTTAGTTACCAAATGTGAGGAATGTGGTTCGGACGAGATAAAATCCCGTGGTTTTGGAACAGAGAAAATTGAAGACGAGATAAGCATTTTGTTTCCGGAAGCCCGGGTTGCCCGAATGGATTTGGATACTACGCGTGCCAAAAAAGCCTATGAGCAACTAATCTGGCAATTTGAGACCGGGAAGATTGATATTTTGGTCGGAACTCAAATGGTGACTAAGGGTCTCGATTTCGAAAATGTGCGGGTCGTAGGAGTTTTGAATGCTGATAATTTGCTAAATTATCCTGACTTTCGATCCTACGAACGCAGTTATCAGCTCATCATGCAGGTAAGTGGCCGTGCCGGACGTAAGAACAAGCGGGGTAGAGTAATTGTGCAAACCACACAGCCCAATCATCCGGTGATTCAGGATGTCATTGCAAATGATTATTACCGGCTCTTTAGTCAGCAAATGGCCGAACGGAAAATGTTCCGCTACCCGCCATATTTCAGGCTAATTAAAATTGTGGTTAAGCATCAAAATAAAGCACGACTCGATCTGGCAGCCCTTCATCTGGCAACCGCATTTAAAGCAATTTTTCACCGCGACGTGCTGGGGCCTGAATATCCGGTAGTCGGACGAATTCAAACCTGGTTCCAGAAAGAAATGCTGATCAAATTACCACGCGATGGAAAAATTCAGGAGTCAAAAGCTAAGATCATGGAAATTATCAACCATGCCAAAGCTCAACCGAATAATTCGAGCCTGATTATTTATGCAGATGTTGATCCGATGTAAATTTATTTTAGACTGATGCCCTCCGGACGAGTATGCTTCCAACGTTTATGCGACCATAACCAGAATTCGGGTTTCTTACGAATGATATCTTCCAAAAAACGAAGGTGCGCTTTGGTCACTTCATAAGGTTTTGTTTGCGAAGCATCATCAAAAAGTTTGGTAAACTCTACCTCATAATATCCTCGTCGAACTTTTTGAATATTCAGGAATACAATAGCCTGTTTAAACCGCGAAGGGATGATTTCAGATCCGGGGAATATGGGCGTTTCCTGATTCAAAAAAGTCATCCAGTAGGGAGTATCTTTCAAAGCTGTTTGATCCGTCAGGTAACTGGTTGCGGTGAGTTGACCTTTTTTTTCAAATTCGATCAATGTACGTAAAGAAACTTGTGCGGGAATCAAACACGTTCCATAGCGGGATCGTATTTGTTTCATATGGTTATCAAGAGCTTTGTCATGAATCGGGCGATAAATCACATTCAACTGATGCTTAATGAACGTAGGCAAAGCAACCGCCCATTCCCAGTTTCCATAGTGTCCTGAAAGCAAGGCTACACTTTTACCCTGATCATACAAATCATTCAGAACTTCCGGATTTTTATATTTGAAATGTTTATTTAAAACCTTCTCTGACATCTGAGGTGCTTTAATTGACTCAACAAGCATATCCGAAAAATGATGATAATAGGCTTTGGCAATACGCATTCGTTCGGCCTCGGATTTCTCCGGAAATGAATTTTTGAGGTTTAGAAAGACTGTCTTTCTTCGGTAGCGCATCAAATAAAAGCTTACCAGATAAAGCAAATCTGCCCAGATATATATTAGCCAGAATGGGGTATACCCAAGAAGCTTAAAAATGGAAAACCCAACTCTAGCCAATAGTTTTTTCATTATCGATGGTTATGAAGTGTACATTTTTTTGAGGACTGGTCGTTTATGCTTCCATCTCCTGTGCGACCATAACCAGTATTCGGGTTCAGCCTTGATAATCTCTTCCATCTTACGAATATACATCATGGTAATCTCTTCTTCAGTATACATCGATGGATTTTCGATTAACGTATCACAGTATGCCTCGTAATATCCCCGGCCTGTCTTTCGGATATAATGAAAAGCTATAGGCAAATTCGTTTTAATCGCAATTTTCATTGGCCCGGCAAAAAAAGCAGTCTCCTGATTCAGGAAATTCGTCCAAAACTGAGAATTCGCCGGGGGTGTCTGATCGGCCAAAAGTACTAAACATCTGGAAGAATTAACCTTATTAAATTCAAGGGCGGTTCTTACCGATTGGTGAACGGCAACCAATTGTGCTCCAAACCGTGATCGGGCATCAAGAATAAACTTTTCAAGAGCTTTATTCGATCGAACCGGATTGTAAACCACATAAAACGTAGACTTTAGGTATGATTGAAGAAACAAACACCATTCCCAGTTGTTGTAATGCATTCCAAGAAGGATATAGCTTCGGCCTTGATTATAGTAGTCATAAAGCGAATTATCACCGTGTAAAGTAATACGTTTTCCCATTTCCTCTTCACTCATACGACTTAATTTAATCGTTTCCAATCCTAAATCGCACAAATGATGATAGAACTTTTTCATTATTTGTCGAATCTCTTCCGGACTCTTCTCCGGAAATGATCTCGTTAGGTTCATGTGAACATCCTTCCGGCGATATCTGATTACATGAAAAACCAGCACATAAAAAATATCCGACAATCCATATATAATCCGAAAAGGAAGACGTGCTATTAGCTTACAAAAAAAGACAAGTATGCGATCCATAAATGAATTTCTGATTGATGATTTGTATTTTAAACCGCAAATTTAAGCCAAAATGCAACGAAGAACAATCAGAAACATACGATAGGTAAACTTAAAATAATGGACGGGCAATTTCAATTCCGGTATTTTTTGACTCTGGTTTTATAAAATCAGTAACCGGCCCATCCGAAAGAACCACCTTCTTGCCACTCAATGAAGCATGCAATAAATGGAATTGATTATCTTTTTTGACAATAATGCCAACATGAGTAATGTCAAGCCCTTCCATGCTGGTTGTAAGCCCAATAATATCTCCATGATGCAAAACATCAAGCAGTTTAGCACTATTACTTTTGGGAAAATAATAAAAACCGGTGGAAGTAATTGCCGTTTCCTGTTTCTCAAGCATAGGAAGAAGTTGCGGATTAGCTTTCAAAACCGGATAACTATCCGCGTGAGTACTCATAAAGTTGATGGTTTTATCCTGTTTCTCTCCCTTCAGATTTGGTTCTTCGGATATGAATTTCTTTGCACTATTGTTATGTATCCAATCGCTAAAATAGTGAAGTCTTGACAGATACAGGTTCCTGATTCCGTCCCGGTATCTTACACATTCTAGTTCAACCGCAAACGATTCAAAATCAGTTTTTCCAAGTTTTACCGTTCTCGCAAGAGCCAGACAGTTTTCAGCAAACGTAGTGCAATCCAGTTCCCTGAGGTTGATAACCAATTTTTCTTCCATTCCGTTTTCCAATGTTGCTGCAACATATGGGGTACCCAAAAACGACAAGCCTATTTCAGCAATAAGATCAGCAATATTCAGATCCGATTTAGAAGAAAACAGAGCAAGCTTACCTTCAGCAATTTTACGGTCTTCCGGTTGAAAAACACAATCGTTCGAACCCGTTCGAACTTGTGCACTCAACGAATTTATTCCCAACGCAAAAACAAAAAAGATACTAAAAAGTGAATACTTCATAACTTCCCGGATTATTTAAAACCTTAAAGTTAAAAAACTTTGCCTTTATCAGGTAAATGTAGCTAAACATCACATTCTAAAATTTATATCTTTGGACTCAATTTATAAAAGCATTAACATTAAAAAATCAGTATGCATAAGTTAGGTAATCTTCTTCTTGCAGGTTTGGTAATGACAACTTTTGCTGTTACAGCGCAGGATAAGAAGGAGGATGAAAAAGCAAAGGGATATCAATTTACTGCAATTAAAGAAATTCCGTGTACTCCGGTAAAAGATCAATATCGTTCGGGAACCTGTTGGTCGTTCTCTGGATTGGGATTTATTGAAGCTGAAATGTTGCGCACCGGGAAACCAGCTGTTGATCTCTCTGAAATGTTTGTGGTGTATCACGCATATTCTGATAAAGCAACTAAATACGTTCGCTTACACGGAAGTCTTAATTTTGGTGCTGGTGGCGCTTTTCACGATGTAACCAACGTAATCAAAAAATACGGAGCTGTACCTGAAGAAGTGTATACCGGCTTAAACTATGGCGAAGAAAAACATGTACATGCCGAAATGGATCGTACCTTACTCGATCAGGTAAAAGCAGTAGCCGATAATCCGAATAAGAAACTAAGCACAGCCTGGCATGATGTATTAAATGGAACTCTGGATACTTATCTGGGAAAACTTCCCGAAAAATTTAATTATCAAGGTAAAGAATATACTCCACAAAGTTTTGCTCAGGATTTTATCGGATTAAATATGGATGACTATGTAGAAATTACGTCCTATACTCATCACCCTTTTTATTCTAAATTTATCATTGAGATTCCCGACAACTGGGCCTGGGACCAGGTTTACAATGTTCCTTTAAATGAAATGGACGAGATTATCGACAATGCTGTTAATAACGGTTATACTGTTGCCTGGGCTGCCGATGTAAGTGAAAAAGGATTTGCCACTTCACAAAAAGGGATCGCAGTAATTCCTGTAGCTGACAAAGCAAACATGACCGACGCTGAAATCACCAAATGGGAAAAACAAACAGAAAAAGAACGGAACGAAGATCTATATAAGTTGGAAAAACCAGGTGCTGAAAAGGTTATCACTCAGGAAATGCGTCAGATTGATTTCGACAACTATCAGACCACAGACGATCACGGGATGTTGATTGTTGGAACAGCAAAAGATCAGGCTGGCAATTACTATTACAAAGTAAAAAACTCCTGGGGTGACTATAATAGTTACGACGGCTACTTTTATGCCTCCAAACCATATGTCGAATACAAAACAATGTCGATCATGGTACACAAAGATGCTATTCCCAAAAATATACGAAAGAAACTAAATCTATAAGCTAAAAAACCTCGTTAATCAACGAGGTTTTTTATTTTAAGTCCTATGGCAATAACCATCCTTTTGTATATTTGAGGCATGAGAAAACTATTTTTTATTCTTATCTGCCTGATTCCGTTTGTTGGTTACTCCGGTGATTATATGTGGTGGAACACCATTCATGGATGGGAACCCGGAATGCCTGGATGGCGCAATTGGATGCACATAACACCCGGATATTTGGGCCCAAATGCTTTACCTGTTCCTGAAGTAAAAAAAGGGATCGTTAACCCGGGGACAAATCTGGAATTAGGTCTTGACTTTCATTTTAAAGAAGGAGATCCGACACAAAATATCTTTGCAAAATACTACCGGTCATTCGCTGACAATAAGGTAGCCATCGAGCTTTATGGTGTTGTTTTTGAGCACTATGCTATGTCTGATTCTGTTCGGGATGAGCGCATTGCCCGCGACTTCGATGGAAAGGGAATAGCCTTTGGAGATTTGTATTTTTCGACTCTTATCCAACTTGTCAAAGGCCGAAAATTTCCGGATACCATGCTCCGAATGGCCTGTAAAACAGCCTCTGGAAATCAATTGGAAGCAGCCCGCTATGCTGATGCTCCAGGTTACTTTTTCGATCTTAGTTTTTCCAGAGAATATTATAGCAAAAATGAAAACTGTTCGTTTCTTCCTTTTGCTTCATTAGGATTTTATTCGTGGCAAACGAATGACGAATTAAACCCACAAAACGACGCTTACATGTACGGACTTGGTGCTGAACTGAAATGGTCAAAATGGTCATTTACAAACTCTTTATCAGGGTATCGCGGCTATAAAAAAAGTGACAAGCCTATGGTTTATACATTCGATGTTAATCGCAAATTAAAGAACCAAACCATCAGATTGCAATACCTGTACGGAATCCACGACTGGACCTATCAAACCGTGAAGCTTTCACTGATCATGAATCTAATGAAGTAAATCTGGCAATAATTTAGAACCAGGAAGCCTCCAAATTACTTGGACTGTTCGGGCTTATTTTCCTTTAAGCCAAGCGTATTTTTAACTCCGGAGAATACCGATTTCCACCAGTAGTTAATATCTGCCCGTTTTTGATCCCTGTGATAGTTTATTTCATCGGGAAGTAATTCTTTACCTCTGGGGTTTTTCGAGCGCAACAATAGGCTATTTGCTATAAAACTGGCAAATTTTGACTCTTTGGTTCCCCCGTTTTTCTTTTCCAGCACCGATATCCGGAAATTATCGTATCCTAATAACAATGATCCGGTCGACTTCATCCGGTCGGCACTGAAGTTAAATTCAAAACGGTTAACCCTTCCAGAACGAATTGAAACAGAAGCCAGCGGCTCAATCACCGGATTCAAAATATGCATGTTAAATGGGCTTAAGCTTCCAGTAACTGTAAATAAATTATCCGGATTACTCAACTGGTAATTCATTCTGACCTTAATCACACTCGAATCCATAACACTTGCTGTTCCGACAATTGTAAGATCCGGAATTTTTCCGATTGAATTTTTCCGATTGCTTAAAGGGAACAGATGGGCCTGAACATTCGAGAACCTTATTTTTCCTTCAGATTCACCACCCGGAATCCGTTCTGAATAAGTTATATTTGAATTAGTCAGATTTAAAGAATCCAAACTAAAAACCACATTAAACGATCTTAGTAAGTCATGAAACATTTTAGGGCGCTGTGCTTCATTGAAAGGAGTACGTTTATCCCTGAAGATTTCCAGATTTAAACCTCTTGCCAACAAACATTTACCAAGCAGCTCTTCATTCTCAAACCATTGCCTGATATTGGGCTGACTAATCGTAACCGAATCAATTGATCCCGAAAAATAATCGGACTGAAACCCGACCTGCTTTTGATGGTTCTCTTTGCTGAACTTAGGAGTCATATGGATATTATCAATCACCAAACGATTGGTGAGAGAAGAATAGGATGTTTTACCTGAAGTAAACTGGTACAATTTACCCTGACGTTTTAATCCGGGAACTGTGAACGAAAAGTTATCGGCATTCATAAATTTAGGAGATCCTTTTTTATCTTCTATTCTGAAATTCTGCAAATTAAACGATCCCTTTTCCTGAAGTTTCTTTTGTCCGTTTTTTAGAATTGTGACATCGGCATCACTAACACTTACTGATCCGGAAGCCAATACATCAGCAAAACTCTCAATATGTGGGTAAAGATCAAGGTTGTATGGATTAAATTTCAACGAGTCTTTGGCATTATTGTACAGCAAAAAGACAGGTTTTTCAATCATTATAGATTCGAAAATATAGCGGTTATTGCTATAGGCGTCATCGATATTAAACCCATTCATCGAAACCAATGGAATCCTGAGCTCAAACTGATTATTCTTAGAATCCTTCTTTTGTGGCATTAGAACCAACTGGCGCGCCTGAATCTGGCGGTCTTTAGTTGAAAAAGATAAGCGATCAATGCTAAATTGTTGATTCTGATCCTTAGGAGTAAATTTAAACTGAACCAGTTCTGAATTATAATCACCATGTTTAAACTCAGTTTTTCCTTCCTTCTGATTATTGTAGACCAAAATATCCTTAGCACCCATCTTGATATCTGATTGTACCAGTAAATAGGGTAGGGTGTTCATTTCTGAAAATACCTTCAGCGAACCATCATTCAACTGAAATTGTCGAATTGCAATTGACTCAATCTCTTTAGGTAAAAGCACCAAAATATCTTTCAAGTCTTTGGTATCACGCTTTTTACGTTGCTGATAAAGCTTTATAGACGGTGAAGTAATCCATACATTCTCAGCATCAATCTTGTGGTCGAAGAACAAATCCTCCATATTAATTCCTGTGATCCGGACTTCCGGGATCTTCAATTGGATATTCCACAAAATAGAAGTGAAATCTTTACTGGTTTTCTCCGGATAAAGTTCAGCATTGACCACATAAACTTCTTTTTTCCGACTTGAGAACCCAACCTCGCCGGCTTTTAGCAGATGGACATTGTCTGACAGACGGAATAAATGGTTACGGATAGAAAAATCAACATATTCAGAAAAAAGCAACTTTTTACGGCCAAACTGGTCTTTATTTACAAGTGTATTTTCGAGCCCCAAACTGAAATGATTATCAAACGAAATCGTTTTCCCCTTTCGGCTATGGTTAATCAGCCGAATGGTTCCATCAGGAATATTCACCTTGGCGAAATGGATATCTGCCAGATAATTTGATAAAAGCTTAAATAAATCTTCAAATTCAGCTTGGTTTTTTTGCTGTTTTAACAGGGCGAAATTTTCGTAATAGATCTGGGGCGCCTTAATATTTAAGGTATCAACCGACAGTTTTTTATTGTAAAAAGCCTCATGAAAATCAACATTGGTCAACGAGAGCTCCGGTACTGAAAACTCATACAATTCAGAACGGTTATACCTTTTAAGCAGTTCTTCCATGTTAACCGTAGATACCGGAAACAGATGCAGTTTTTGAACCTGAGCCTTCCGTTTTCGGCTTGATATGGAAAGATTGTCAATTGTCAATTTATGCAGCTGATCGACCAATTGCATCTGGTAATTGCTAAACGTCAGTTCAATTTGATTGGCAAAAAATAAACGATCAGTTCGCCGGGCACTAAGCTCATCTAGTGCAAAATCATTGAGTTGAAGCTTAACATCCGATTGAATATTACCGGTTTGCAATACTCCGGTTTTATTAATAAGCTGAACCTTTCCTTTCTGCACAAAAACCTGTTTGGAATACACCCCTTTTACATAGCTGGATATCAGATTGTATACAAAACTTGGATTTTCAGGAATTGTGTGCGAAACTGCATTTTCATTTTGTGTGAGCTTAAACTCCGGATTAAATAGGATGATGCTTTTAAATCCAAACCGTTTCTCGTGAAATGCTTTTTTAAAGTTGAATAAATCGAAGTAAATGCTATCGCAACTAGACTCAATGGTATTACTCCGATTGACCTGATTAGTTCCTGCCTGAATAGGGTATATCTGGATATTTTTCACAAAAACAGATTTTTTCCAGGTCGAGAAATCCAATGATCCGGCTCGCACCCGGTGAATATTATCATCGAGAGTTAATTCATATTCCGAAGCTGAAAAATCAATATTACGGGAATAAAAAATGCGACTGGTATCCCTAACAGAAACCGAATCAAGTAAAAAATCCTCCAGCTTGATAGAGATGTTCTTCAGTTCCTGATGATCAACCTGATCACCAGGCGCCTTAAACATCTTAAGCTGAGCATTTTTCAAATCAATATATGAAACAGACACGCTTGAGAATTCATCCTGAATCAGCTCATAAAGATTAAATTCAGAAATCGCTGACAACTTAATTTTCGACGCTTCCTGTCCAGGCCAGTACGAAATTTTAGCATCAGTTAATTGCAAGGTGTCAATAGGAATAACCTTGTTCTGATACAGTTCCGAAATATGCTTGCTGACTATTTTTACATCAGGTACTTGTATGTGATACCGACTTTTTGAAGAAACAAGCTGATTAACTGGCTTCAGATCAATATTATGAGCCTCGATGCGGGAGTGTTTCAACGAATAAGTAATTGATTCAGCCGAAAGGGTATGAATGCTATCAGCCAGTTTATTCTGGTAATTTGACATTCGGAGGTATATATCTTCAGCATTAAACAAGCGATTGCGATCTGGTAACAAAACAGAATCGGTATAGAACTTAAGTATCCCAATGGTTATATTCTCAGCATTCGATAATCTCCGGGTATCGCCCAGCAAATTATAAAAATCAAAACTTGCATTCGAAAGCTCTATTTTATCAATTCTGATGTATTTAAATGTTTTGGTCACCAAGGGCTTCAGCTCTTGTAAAATCGAACTAATATTGTTTTTTTTATCCTCCTGACCGGAATTTTTTCCGTGAATATTCAACTCCGGCTTTGAAATGTTAATTTCACCAATCTCAAGTTCTTTGTGGTACAGAAGCTGAAAGAGACCAATGTTTTCAATTCGGATAGAAGGTGAATCAAAAGAATAAAACTGCTTGCTCAGATTGGCCTGATCAAGTGTCCTGATAATGGAATCGGAAGGATGAAATTTCACCTGTTTAATCTCAAACCCGCGGTGTTTAAAACTAATCTCAATATTCTCAAACGTTAGTTCATATTTACCTTTAGACTTTTTGAGAATAAACTCTGACAAATTTTTATTCAGATAGCTCTGGGCTTCAAAATATAACAATGCAAAAACTCCCATAGCTATCGTCAGCAACGACAGAACAACTATAATCAGGATTTTCACTATTTTCTTTCGAAGATTTGCCATCAACATTCTGGTTTAGCCGGCTATATAATCAGATATCAAATTGAATTTGAGTTTAATATTATGAAAAAATACGATTCGTATGTAACCAACAACAGGTATTATTTTAAAAAGTTCGCTATCAGAAATAGCAGAGGCAATAACAAATACCTGTATTGATATCTCTTATTGCCTCCCAATAGGTATAGCGATCAGTTTCAAACCCCTAATTCAGCAAATGTTTTTTCGATAATATCCAGAGCTTCAGTAAGTTGCTCTTCAGTAATAATCAAAGGAGGAGTAAAGCGGATGATATGTTCGTGAGTGGGTTTAGCCAAAAGACCATTCTTTTTCAATGCCAGACAAACATCCCAGGCTGACAGACCATTTACCGAACGGATAACCACAGCGTTGAGCAAACCTTTTCCCCGAACAATTTCGATCAACTGTGAATCTATCGATTTTAAACGTTTGCGAAAGATCTTTCCCATTTTTTCAGCATTCGCTGCAAGGTTCTCCTCTTTAATTACATTTAACGCAGCAATAGCAACCTGAGCAGCAATAGGGTTTCCGCCATAAGTTGATCCATGTTCTCCAGGCTTAATGGTCAGCATAATCTCGTCATCAGCAAGCACACACGAAACCGGCATCATTCCACCTGAAATAGCTTTCCCTAAAACCAAAATATCAGGTCTCACATCTTCATGATCGCAAGCAAGCATTTTCCCGGTGCGGGCAAGCCCTGTCTGCACTTCATCAGCAACAAAAAGTACCCGGTGTTTTTTACAAAGTTCAAAGGCTTTACGCAGATAACCGTCCTCCGGAACATAAACACCGGCTTCGGCCTGTATGGGTTCAACTAAAAAACCTGCCACATTGGGATCTTCAAGAGCTTTCTCCAATGCCTTGATATCGTTATAAGGAATATTGATAAACCCCGGAGTATAAGGACCGTAATCATTGTAAGCATCAGGATCGGAAGACATGGAGATGATTGTTATTGTGCGACCATGAAAATTTCCGTTACATACAATAATTTTTGCCTCGGTTTTAGGAATTCCCTTAACCTTGTATCCCCATTTACGAACCAGTTTCAAAGCCGTTTCATCAGCTTCAGCACCCGAATTCATGGGTAACATCTTATCGTAGCCGAACATTTTAGTCATGTATTCTTCCCATTCACCCAGAACATTGTTGTAAAAAGCCCGGGAGGTCAATGCTAGCTTCTGAGCCTGATCCGTCATTGCTTTTACAATTTTAGGATGACAGTGTCCCTGGTTTACAGCCGAATAAGCCGATAAAAAATCAAAATACCTGTATCCTTCAACATCCCACACATAAACTCCTTCTCCACGCTCCAGCACAACCGGAAGCGGATGATAATTGTGAGCCCCGTAACGAGCCTCTCTATCCATAAAGTCTTTGGCCGATAATTTATTCATAGGTTTTAGATTTTGAATTACTGAGATACAGAATTACTTATATTTTAACCTATGAAACATGATTTTCGTCTTTAAAATTGAAGCTTGTCAAAAACAAAAATACTTTACTTCCAAAACCGGATAATTGCAACTTCACAGAGTAAAAACAACAGGACTAGCAGAATGCAATATTTCCACAACTGATTTTCACTGGTTAATTTCTGCAAAGCTTCATTAAAACCAGCCTCGGAATCAAGTAAATGAACATTTTTCAAATTAGAGGATCCAATAGTTTTTTCAAATTCGGCAGACGTATAATACTCCGAAATTGATTCTGTTCTGGGATAGTTATATGAAATTGGCTGAAGAATCTGTGCCCCGTTTTGTACCAGATAATATCCTGATGTCTTTGGGATTTCGTCCAATAGCAGTTGTTTTTTACCTCCACCGATGGTTCGTAATGAAACCAGAAACTCCTCTTTTGTTTGAACATTGACGATTTTAAGCTCACCCGATTCCTGTTGTTGATTTAAGATAACCGGTTCTTCGTTTTCTGTTGACCGGGCATATTCCTGAGGATCACCGCTATTTAAAACCATGTTGTATAGTGTTGGTACAAATAAAACATGTTTGATAAAATTCAGATTGGTTTTATCCAACGGAAAAGCAAAAGTATAAACGTTCCCTTTTCCAAATGAATGAACCGTCAGCGCACTTTTACCATTACGAAAAGTCAACAGGGGAGTCTCTGGTTTCTGCATCTGATCAGCAAAAACCACATGACCTTTGATAACCGGAAGATCTGCTTCTGTCTCTTGTCTTTTAAATACTTCCCGATAAATTTCATGGTTGTAGTTAATGTTCGAAATATTCATGGAGGTAGTATCAAACGACAATATCGACTTTCCATCGACCGCACTGAGCAATGTATTAAACTCTCCCGGATTAACAACCCGATCCGGAAATATTACCAACGAGCCTCCATCATTGACAAATTCCGATAATTCTGTTTTCACGCCAGACCCCAGAGCCTGATTATTGATCAAAAATATGCACTGTGCTGTTTTAAACTGCGAAATCTGAATATTACTCTCCGGATAATCGGCATAGTTAATTAACTCATCCTCAGCAAACAAAGTTTTAAGGTAATCTGATCCATTATTCCGTGGGTTAAAGATTCCCAATGCATTGATCTTTCCATGAACCCGATAACTCAGATAAAATGAATTATCATAAATGATTGGATAATCATCCAATTCAACCTTACACAACTGAATCCCATTCGAATTGTTGGTATAGTTCAATTCCTGAACAGACTCTTCATTTCCGGCAATCGTAATGTTCGAAATCGCTTTGAGCGAATCGTTGATAGTCAATCGGATTGGGATATTCTGGTACGACTGCGGTGATAAATTCTTAACCCTGACAAAAAGCTTTTCCTGCTGACCAATTTTTCGCCCCGGAACATCAAACCAGCAGGAATCAATCAGTAAGTTATTTGTTTTTCCGGCCTTAAAGGGTAGAAGATAAGTCCATAGTGTAGGATCGGTTTTTAGCACATTTAAATCGGAACTGTTCTTTTGAAAATCAGATAGAACATAAAACGTTTTTTCAGCCTTCTTAGCCGACGACGAAATTATCCTTACTGCCTGTGCATACACCTGCGATAATTTGGGAGAATGGCAGCTCTCCTTTATTTCACTGACTTGCTGTAAAAATTGATCTTTGTTAAAAAGAAATTCATGCTGAGGTAAAAAATCACAGGTTAAAACCAGAAACTGAGTACCAACAGGATACGAATTTGCTATTTCAATAGCTTTAAATTTAGCTTGTTCCAGCAATTGCCCCTTTTCACCTTCAGCCTTCATACTAAAGGAATTATCAATATAAATAGCAACAATTTGTCGGGCACTATTGCTTTCCCGTCCAGCCGAAGGAAAATAAGGACGACTAAATGCAAAAACCAGAAATGCAAATGCCATAAGGCGTGAAAGTAAAATCAATAACTGCTTTAGTTGCGATTTCTTCTTCGATTCCTGCCTGATCAGTTTTAGTAAAGGAACATTACTGAAATACAAGGTTTGATATCGTTTGAAATTAAACAGGTGTATTAGTACAGGAATCACCAGAACCAACAAAGCAAACAGAAAAACCGGATATATAAAACTCATCGTTTAGTACTGAATTTAGTTGTCAAAATGAATAAAAACAGCCTAGGACAACTGCTTCCATTCACCAAACAAAAATAAGAAAACGAAGGCTGATCTGATCTAAATTACCATAAGCCACCGAATTTATTTTCAAAAGCCCGAATCGGGACCATTTCTGGCAAGGGAAAAACGAAAGTAACAACAATCAGATGAATGCTTATTTGTACTTTTAGACCTTGAATATCAATCTGAGCCATATCATAAATGAACACCGAACTGATCAAACAAGTCGTTAATTCCATCGTTTCCCTTACAGAAAACGAATGGCAATGCCTACTCGGTTATTTTGAGCAAAAAACACTCACCAAAAACAGTTGTTTTTTACAAGAAGGACAAATCTGCGATTCGATTGCATTTGTAAATAAAGGAACACTCATCTATTACAAGCTTCAGGATAACGGACAGGAAACAACTACTGATTTTGCATTTCCTGGCGACTGGGTTACGAATAACAGCAGTCGGCTAAACCAAAATCCATCACTTATAAACATCAAGGCTATCGGGCAAACTGAATTGCTCATCCTGACCAATGAAAACCTTACTAAATGCTATAACCAGATTCCTAAACTGGAACGAATTGGACGCTTGCTTATTGAGCAGGCTTTCGTGAAAATAACTAGTCAGAATATCGACCTGCAAACATTACCAGCTCGTGAACGGTATGAAAAAATGCTATCTGAATATCCAGAAATATTTCAAAAAGTACCGCTTTACCACATTGCAAACTATCTTGGAATTGCTCCAAAATCGCTGAGCAGGATAAGAAAAACTCATTTTTAATCCAAATGATTTGGTAACAAATGTGGAGTAAAAACGATTTCTAAATGCTGATTTTTGCATCAATTAAACGTCAAAAAATCAGAAAAAATGAAAAAGATTTTATTCCTTCTAATACCTATTCTAATTGCAGGATTGGTTGCTACTGCACAATCCGATTCAGTAAAAATTTCACAGTGCAAAGCCCATTTTCACAATTACGAAGTAAAGCAGGCATTCGAAGTCGAAAGTCTGTTCCCAATGTTCCTAACCGGCGGATTTCATGTGGCAGCCGGATACCGGTTCGATAAATTTAGAATCAGATTTAGCATTATCAACGGCGGATCGTATGATGCAGAAGCTGCCGGAATCAACAATTCATCTGCAAACTATAAGAGATATTATAAAACCTCGCCTGGCATATTTCTGGGATATAATCTCTGGCGAAATCTGGAAGCATACACCTATCTGGAATTTCACACGTTCGAGATTGAACAAAAAAGCACCGGAATCCGAAAAAATCTTCACAGTACCGATACCGGCTGCGGAATCAGTTATCAGTTTTTTGTAGGAAACAAATTTTACATCCAACCTGGGTTTCATGTCTATCTCAGGGGGAGTCACAGCCTGGAATTTGGCAACGAACAATACCATATATCCAGAGTTGATTTGGCTCCAGTACTTCGCATTGGATACCGATTTCGATGTAAACACTAATTTACATGAATTCGATTTATGCAATTTCAGAACATGCAGTAAATATAAAAGTAAGGTTGTTCCGTGTGCTTGTCGAATAGCTACGAAGGTTAAAAAATAGCTAATAAAGTGCAGATAACGAAAAAGGGGAGTGGCATCAGCCATTCCCCTTCTTTCATATCGAAAAATAGGTAATTTTTATGCTTTAGGTAATATTTTCAGAACCTGACCAACTCTCAAATTATTGGCAGCTTTAATATTATTAATCAACATGATATCCTGATTGGAGACTCCAGGAAATTTTTTCGCAATCGACCAAAAATTATCTCCTTTCCGAACGGTATAATAAACAAATTGATCTTTGGGTTTGGTTACGTGTTTCACCGTAGCGGTATGATTTTCTTTTTTTTCATTAACCGCAGATTCCGCTGTATGTTTGCGCTCGTTCGTTACCTTAACCTCATTCGTTTTAGTTTTTTCAGCACTGGCCAAGTCATGAGCAGATTCAGCTACAGCTTTTTTATTCTGCATTTTTTTTGTATTCGAACTATTCGTCATACCTCCGGCATAATAATCGCCCTTTCCTTTGGGAACATATACCGTAATATTTTGACCAACTTTGAACGACACGTTTTTCCGCATCTTGTTCCAATACTTCAAATCCGAAGAATGGACGTTGAACAAACTGGCAATTCTCCCTAAATTATCCCCAGCTTTTACAGTATAAACAAGTTTATCTCTCCCTTTTATATTACTAGGAGCCTTAACTGCATAATCCTGTGGGTTTACAATTTCATTATTCGGGAAAAACTCATCACGACGATGATCGTGTATTGTCGTTTCATTTTCAATATAAGCCGATATTTCATCCTGTGGTAAGACCAAACTATACGACTTTTCTTTGCTAGCCGGTATAATATCACGGCGATACTGCGGATTCATACTACGAATCTGCTCTACAGGAATTCCAAGAACTTCAGATATCTGATTAAAATGCAGATAGTCATTAACCATTATAGTATCCGCAACAATCGGAAAATCTGGAGATTTAGGTAATATATTGTGACTCTGGTAAAAGTTCATCACATAATTCGCTGCAATAAATGCAGGCACGTATCCTCTGGTTTCTTTGGGTAGGTTGTAATAAATCTTCCAATAATCTTTTGCATTTCCACAACGTTTAATAGCCTTATTAACGTTACCTGGGCCACAGTTATAAGCAGCAATAACCAAATGCCAATCTTTATAAATATTGTATAGATCACGTAAAAACTTAACGGCTGCCTCTGTTGATTTTACCGGATCGCGCCGTTCATCTACAAACGTAGTGATTTCAAGTTTATACATTTTCCCGGTTCCATACATAAACTGCCAAAGGCCAACAGCACTTGCAGTTGAATTTGCTCCCGGATTTAAAGCCGACTCAATGATCGGCAAATATTTCAATTCCATTGGTAAATCATACTTTGCCAATGCTTCTTCAAACATCGGGAAGTAATAATTGGCTAACCCAAGCATAACGGCAACCTGTTTGGGCTTTCGCACGGTATACATGGTAATAAAATTCTTAACGGTAGTATTGTACGACAAACTAACCGCCGATTGCATCGACTGCAATCGTCCAATATATACAGAATCGGGTAGAGTTTGTTTTAGAGTATCTGCTTCTGCCAGTTCCAAACTATCAAGCAGAAACGCATTCTGAACATACCAACAATTAACCATACTATCCAATCTGTCAGAGAAATACTTATTTAAATTCTCATCGGGAATATGATAAAATTTTTGGTATCCTTTATTAACAGTATCAAACGATGCAACATTAATGGTACATGCTTTCAGTAGACTTTCTTTGCTTTTACCTGTGGCAAATGTATTCAGCCCGGCAATGATTAAAATAACTGTCAGTTGTAATATCCTCATAAGCATCAATCTTAAAATGTTATTCTACACTGTACTCCAACAAATTTATTGCCCATACACTGCATGGGACCTGGAGCCCAGTTAAAAGTTAAATCATCTCCAACATCAAAGTTGAAAAAGTGAGCATCAACGCTCGCATCAATAATATTAACTGCATAAAAAACGCCAGTCCATATTATAACATAGTCACGGCATCTTCGCCAATAGTCTTTACTCTTTAGCAATGCTTCCGTATAATTCGCAATTTTATCCGGCCTTAAAAGATACGGATTTACTTTTAATTTTAAATACGAATTCGTATACGGATCATTATCAACAATATCAGAATATGCTTGTTTAAATGTCTGGTACTGCCGATTATTAAAATTAATAAAATATCCAAAAGCTGCAAATCCACCATAAACAAGCGGCACTTTCCAGTATTTTCGATTATAAATCTGACCTAAACCAGGTAAAACAGCTGAATAAATAGTAGCTTTTCGTGCAGAATGCTCAACTACAGGTTTCTTAACCTGAACCGAATCCTTTTCCGTTTTCTGGCAAAAGGCAGAAAATCCTGTCGATAAAAACAGGATTACCAAAAAAACGACACTATAAAGCTTTTTTGAAATATTGTCTTTTCTTCTATGCATCTATCTTGTCAAGAATTCCTAATATTCGCTCCAACTCCTGAGGAGAAGAAAATGGGATCGTAATCTTTCCTTTTCCCACTTGATCCATCTTAAAATCAATTTTCGATTGGAAAAACTTATTCAAGTGATTTTGCAAATCCTGATACTCTATCGGAAATTTTTCTTTTTTCGGATGACTTTCTGTTGGAAGACTTGTTCCTTCTTCATTATAATTCCGGACAATTTCTTCAACGCGACGAACCGAGAATTCATTCTTAAGAATTTCCTCATAAATCATGAGTTGCATATCCGAATCTTTGATATTCACCAAAGCCCTTGCATGCCCCATCGAAATTTCTTTTTCAACAATTCCTTTCTGAATCTTGGCTGGAAGCTTTAGCAAACGAAGATAATTGGTTACCGTCGAACGTTTTTTCCCAACGCGATCACTCAATGATTCCTGAGTTAATGAACATTCATCAATTAATCGTTGATAGCTTAAAGCGACCTCAATAGCATCTAAATCTTCCCGCTGAATATTTTCAACGAGTGCCATTTCAAGCATTGCATCGTCATTGGCAGTACGCACAAAAGCCGGAATCGTAGTTAAACCTACAATCTTTGAAGCCCTGAATCTCCGTTCCCCAGCAATAATCTGATACTGATCTTCATCGATCATTCGTAACGTAATCGGCTGAATAATACCAATTTCCTTAATCGAAGCGGCTAACTCACTTAAAGCTTCTTCGTCAAACTTTGTTCGCGGTTGAAAAGGATTCGCAACAATCTTCGAAATCTCAATCTCATTGATAGAAGACACGGCTGTTTCTTTTTCCGAATTTGTTTCTGCTCCCTCAATTAAAGCACCCAAACCTCTTCCCAATACGTTCTTTTTTGCCATAGTCAAAAGGTTTTATTCTATAATTTTTTCTGAATTCTTCAGTTTTGTTAATCCATTGTTTTGCAGCAATTCACGGGCAAGATTCATGTAACTCGAAGCTCCTTTTGAATTTGCATCATAAAGAATCGCTGGCTGCCCATAACTTGGGGCTTCACTCAATTTGATATTTCGTTGAATAACCGATTCAAAAACCATTTCCTGAAAATGCTTTTTCACCTCTTCCATCACCTGATTCGATAAATTCAATCGGGAATCAAACATGGTTAACAGAAATCCTTCAATTTCAAGTTCCGGATGCAATTTCGTCTGAATGATTTTAATGGTATTTAATAACTTTCCAAGCCCTTCCAGCGCAAAATACTCACATTGCACAGGAATTATTACTGAATCAGCCGCGGTTAACGCATTTACAGTTATCAGTCCTAGCGAAGGAGAACAATCAATCAGGATAAAATCATAATCACCTCTAATTTTCTCAATCACATGACGCATAACCTTTTCCCTGTTAGGCAGATTCAACATCTCGATTTCGGCTCCAACCAGGTCAATATGAGAGGGGATGAGATCCAATCCTGCTATTTCGGTATTCAAAATTATCTTCCGGGGATCAAGTTCATCAACAATACATTCATAAATGCTGGTCTTGACGTTTCTAACATCAAAACCAACTCCGGAAGTGGCATTCGCCTGAGGATCGGCATCAATTATAAGCACCTTATATTCTAAAACGGCTAAACTTGCTGCCAGATTTATCGCTGTGGTGGTCTTCCCAACTCCTCCTTTTTGGTTCGCAAGCGCAATTACTTTTCCCATACAAAAACTACTTATTTGGTAAATCCCAAAGTTAATATTTTAAACAGATACCGGTATATTAATTTTCTTAATTAAACTAAACAAGCACATAACCAGCTGTAAATAAATATATTTACAAGCCTTATTTATATTGCTCCTAACATAGAGAAAACGGTCTCTTTTGATAATTGTTGCTTTACATTCCTCTGAAATACAAAATATCCGATGATTTATAGCATCCTGACACTGTCAAATCGAAAGTAGAACTTAATCCAATTGAATTTTCTTAGCTTCTTTTTTCAAAAGATCCAGATCTATAGGAACAACACCTAATTTTTCACAAACTAAACCACCAGCCAGATTTGAAAGCTGAGCCATAAACGAAATAGGTAAGCCCGCAGCTAAACAAAGGCTTGCGGCGGCAATAACAGTATCACCGGCACCTGAAACATCTGCGATATCACGAACTTCAGCTGGATAATAATTCTGACTGACTCCATTGGTAAGAAATACACCTAATTCAGATAAAGTAATAAATATCAACCCAATATGGTTTCCCTTTTTAAAGTTCTCGGAGACCTTCTTAAGTTCATCCATATCCGTTTTCTCAACCTGCAATTTAAGTCCATCTTTAAATTCCTTAAAGTTTGGCTTAAACAAATCAACGTATTGATAATTATTAAAATTTCTATTTTTTGGATCAGCTGCAGTAAGAATATTTTTGCTTTTTGCAAGGTCGATTACATTTTTTATAAGCCACGGAGTTATAAGCCCCTTATCGTAGTCAACAAAAATAACGATATCGATATGTTCATGATCGATAATACTCTTAATCTTATCGAATATTTTCTTTTCAAACTCCGGAGAAATCAGAAATGAAACTTCCTGATCAACACGAGAGATTTGTTGTCCACCACTTATTATGCGGGTTTTAAGCGTAGTCAATCGTTTTTCATCAACAAAGATCCCTTCAGTTGTCAGGTTATTCTCCTTCATTAGTTCTTGAAAGGTGCGTCCCTTTTCATCATCTCCAATAATGGAAACAAGAATAGGTTTAGCACCTAAGGATTGAATATTAAGCGAAACATTACCAGCACCACCTAATCTATTTTCTTGTCTCGTAACAGTAACGATTGGAATAGGTGCCTCCGGAGAAATACGATCGACCTTCCCCCACAGATAAGAATCAACCATTGCATCTCCAATGATTAGCACATTCAATTCCGAAAACATACTGAAAACCTGTTCTATATTGACTTTTTTCACGTCCTGATTTTTTCAATGCCACAAAAGTAGTAAAATAAAGTGCGAAAAAAATGAAACCGACAGGCAAATGAGGTGGTATTTAAAACACGAATGGGAACAATTCTTTACGAAAAGTTCCCATTCACTTTTGGTCACCCGAAGGTTTTCCTCAGTGCCAGACTACGGTTATTCAAGCTGGCTGATCCATCCGGTTTCTTCAACCATTTTTCCCAGCCGTTAACCTTCCTGTAATACGTGTTACGGTATCACATTCCAGTCGTTCATTCGGTTCTTTCGAAAAATTACCTTCCTGAACGAAGCTCCATTAAAACCATCCTTCAACCAGTTCAAAGAACTGACATCGAATGAAAAACGTCTGTCGATCCGAAGATCTTTTCATTTTTAGTTCGACAAAGAAACAAGTTTCTCTTTATGGACTGTTTTTCTGAACCAACACTTAAGTGAACGTGAAACGATCAATTGCCTGCTGATGAACCCTGCATATTCTGTTTGGATTCGAACTTCAGCTTTTCAAAAACGCAAATCCGAAGATCTGAATGATCTGGTTTTGAACACAATTAAGTATTCGATTCCATCTCCATTTTTTCAAAGCAGCTTTTTATCGCTCGTCTGATGGAATAAAGTTAAGCAATAAAACAAGCCTAAACCAAAGATTTATACTCTTTTAACTCAACTATCTATAAGCTTCAGTTATTAACAATTGTTGACTATCAATAAATTAACATCAACAAATTAATATACAGATACTTGAAAAATACACAAAAAGTATTAATCGTCGTTATTAACAATCTTAGGAAAATAAAATCACAGCTAATTTAGTTGAAATTCAGGATGTTCGAACATTAAAAATTAGGTTGACTATTCTTTAAAACAATACGTAAACCTTCTTCAAACCTAAATTCGGCAATATCAACGCCGTATTCTTTTAATGCGGCACAAAAGCCTTCATTCATCATTCGACCGGCTCGTAAGGGAAAATCAATCAAGGCAGGAAAATTCATTTCATTTTGAGGATTTTTATAAAACTCAAGGCAGGTTTCTAACTTCGTTGACAGATAGATACGGCAAGCCATAGGTCGTGCAGCGTAAAAAGAACAAGCTCCATCAACCAAAAGCGGACACGCGGATTTAAATTTTAAAACTTCATCCTCAGCCAATTCTAAGGTCTTATTATATTTCGCTTCTGCCTTTTTAACCAAATCAGTTAGCCGTCCGGAATTTAACGATCCCTTTATTTTTTCAGACAAATAATGCAATTCATATGAATTTGCAAAAACAGCCTGATGGCAGCACCATTGACATCCTTTAAAACAAGCCACAGGAGTATTTTGCCTCTCTGCCAATGAAATTATAGAATCATTAAGCCCATCAATAGCGGCATATAATGATTCGATAGCCGCAAATAAAGTTTCAGTAGAAAAGCCTTGTTGAATAGCCGTCTGGACAAGACGATAACCATCAGAATAAAAAATTCGGTCATTTTCGGTGAGGTGTCTGTTATCAGATGTCATAGCTCAAAATATTTCCGGCAAAAGTAATTTTTGTTTTCAGGAAAGAACTTATTTTAGAACACAAATTAAAACAACAAAAGCTACTTTCTGTGAAACTCGCTACAACCTTTATATGCTTTCTGTTCGCTGGTCAACTAATAGCAAAAACAGTTGATTACATTCCAAGTCCGGCAAAAGATTTGATCAAACACACCTACTATACGCTTTCTTACAATGAAAAATACGAACAAGCAAATTGGGTCTATTATTCATTGACCGATAGTATGGTTCTGAATAGTGGAGAGGAGAGAAGTAATAATTTTAAAGCGGATAAGCTTGTTACCTCAGGATCCGCAAAATCATCGGATTATACCAAAAGTGGATTCGACCGTGGTCACTTATGCCCGGCTGCCGACATGTGTTTTAATTCAGTTGCAATGCAGGAAAGCTTTCTAATGTCGAACATTTCACCTCAAACGCCTGATTTCAACCGAGGAATCTGGAAAGAACTTGAAACAACAGTCAGGGAATGGGCAAAGAAAGAGCATCATTTATTCGTGGTTACAGGACCAATTTTCAAAAGTAACAAGGGAACTATTGGAAAAGATGAAGTTCTTGTTCCCGGACAATTTTTTAAAATAATCTATGATCCAACCGATTCTCCCAAAATGATCGCGTTTGTACTTCCAAATGAAAAAAGTGACCGACCACTTACCGACTTTGTCGTCACCACCGATAACGTTGAGATGCTTACTGGATATGATTTTTTCTCACAACTACCGGATAACCTTGAAGATAAGCTTGAGGGATCCATAAGCTTAACAGGTTGGTTTGATGGATATAGCCATACAAACCAACCTGTTATTTCTGAAATACGAACAAAAGACAATCAATCTGACTTTAAAATCTATCTAATTCTAGGGATATCTCTTTTAACCGTTATTCTTGGTGTATTCCTGAAAGGCAAACGGAAATGATAAGATCCTGAAAACTTATTTATTATTCCGGATTTTGCTTTTTCGGATTCCGTAGGTGAAATAAATAATAAATCCAATTGCCATCCAAACAATTAAGCGCGCCCATGTTTCCCATGGAAGTGATACCATTTGCAAAATGCAAATACCAGCACCTAAAAGAGGAACAACAGGAACAAATGGAGTTTTAAAAGCACGAGGGATATCAGGCCTTTTTACTCTCAAAATAACAATACCAATACAAACAATGGCAAAAGCCAACAATGTACCAATAGAAACCAACTCGCCCAAAATGTTAATTGGCAAAATACCTGCAAGTATCAACGCAATGGAACCTGTAATAAGAGTACTTACATAGGGCGTTTTAAACCGGGAATGTATCTTTGAAAAGAGTGGAGGTAAAAGTCCATCCTTTGACATTGAATAGAAAATCCGAGGTTGTCCCATCAGCATAACCAGAATTACAGAACTTAAACCTGCAATTGCTGCAACCTTAATAATTGGACGCAACCAAAACAATCCTTTACCCATGGCATCCACGCCTACCGCAATAGGATCTGCCACATTCAATAGAGAATAACTAACAATTCCGGTCAGTACAATAGCAACCAAAATATACAATAAAGTGGAAATTCCAAGAGATCCTAATATACCAATAGGCATATCACGCTGAGGATTCTTGGCCTCCTGCGCTGCCGTGGAAACTGCATCAAAACCAATATATGCAAAGAATATTACTGCTGCACCCCGAAATATACCACTCCAGCCATAATGACCCCAAACCCCGGTATTTTCAGGAATAAAAGGATGCCAATTGGCTTTATTTACAAACATAAATCCAATGCCTATAAACAGGAGTATCACAAAAACTTTAATGATAACCATTACATTATTGAATCGAGCTGACTCGCGAATGCCAACCAAAAGCAACATTGTAATTACAGCTACAATAAACATTGCAGGCAAGTTTAAGAATGCTGACATATGAGGCAAACTATCGATAGCAATTCCAGTATGAGAAAGATTACTTGCCAATTCTGCAGTGATTGGTTTCCATCCAAGCTGCGGAATATTAACTAAAGTCGTTCCAAAAGCGGCTGTAAATTGTGGAGGAATTAAAATTCCAAAATCCTTGAGGAAACTAACAACATAACCTGACCAACCAACAGAAACGGTTGACGCGGCAAACAAATATTCAAGAATTAAATCCCATCCAATAATCCAAGCTACAAATTCGCCCATTGTAGCATAAGCATATGTATAAGCACTTCCAGCAATAGGAATCATAGATGCAAACTCAGCATAACACAAACCCGCAAATAAACAGGCAAAACCCGAGATTATAAACGAAATAACTATTGCGGGTCCAGCATATTGTGCCGCGGCTTGACCCGTAAGCACAAAAATCCCGGCACCAATCACAGCACCAACGCCCAAAGTTGTTAAATTAAGAGCACTAAGTGATCTATTTAAACTCTTATCTGATTTTGATTCAGAGAGTAATGAAGACAAAGGTTTGGTAAGAAAAAGTTTCGGCATAATGACTATTAATTTTGGTTACTCAAAAGTAGTTTTTTTGCTGAGTAATCAAAATGTCGAGCTTTTAATACTAACTAAATTATAAAAGAAAAAAAATTTCACCATTTTTGTTACAAAACGAAAGCAAGCTAGAAATATGTTGTTAAATTAACGTTTAAAGAAAAAGGTCTTAACCGCAGTATAGAAAAAGGGAATTAACGTAACAACAATAAGACCAATAAAGATAATTCCAAAATTATCTTTGATCCATGTAATCTCTCCCAAAAAGTACCCGGTTAATGTAAAGAAAGAAACCCACAAAATTGATCCAATCAAAGTATAAGTTTTAAAAACAGGATAGTCAAATCTAACAGTACCGGCAAAGAAAGGGATATACGTACGAATGACAGGAAAGAAACGTCCAATAATGATTGATTTTTTCCCATACTGCCTATAAAAAGCCCGTGTTTTAAGCATTGAGTTTAAAACATACTTTATAACAAACCGATTATGACTATGCTCTATTCTATTGCCAACCAACAGACCAATCTGATAATTTAAATGATTTCCAAGGACTGCTGCTACAATTAATATTGGAATAAGTACTATGATACTCATATCAGTAGATGCAGCGATCACTCCGGCAGAAAAAAGCAATCCGTCACCTGGTAAGAACGGGAATATAATCAATCCTGTTTCTAAAAGAATAACCAGAAACAAGATCACATAAGCCTCCCAAACGTTATTTGAAACGATGGAATATATAGTTTCATGGGTATGAAATAGAATTTCGTAAATCTGACTCATAGATATCTTTTAAAACGAAATATTAACGTTTACTGCATCAGAAGTAACTATTTCCAATAGTTACAAAAAAAAACAATGGTGTAATTTGTTGAAAATAAATTTTCTCACAAATTACACCATTTATAATGAAGAAACAGACAAAATACGATTAAAGTTCATATACCGAGTCAATCTATCTCATCATACGAAATTAAAAGCAAGGCTCAACCAGCGTACAAATCTTAGTTAAAAACGCACGATCTTCATCAGTAAATGGAGCAGGAGAGTGGCTGTCAATGTCGAGTTCTGCAACAAACCTACCATTCTTTATTACCGGAACTACAATTTCCGATTGAACATCCAATCCACACGAAATATAATTTTCAACCTGAGAAACATCCTGAACAACCATTGTATTACAATTCTGTGCAACTTGCCCGCAAATACCTTTACCAACTGGAATTTTCACATGAGGTGTTGGCTTCCCTGCAAACGATCCAAGTATCAATTCATTTTGTTCCCGATTCAAAATGTAAAATCCTACCCAATCATAATGATAGATCTCCTGTTTAAGCAATTCACAAAGACTTTGCAGTAAATTATCTGATTTTGTAATAACTAAGTTCTCAACTTTAGTATAAACTTCTTCAAAATTGGTTGTTATCATGATCGTTTCATTCTTTTTACTTAATCACAATCTGATCTTCATGCGTAATTTTCTCACAATATTTGCATTTCAAATCAAGCGGTTTTTTTGATATAACATTGAAATAAGTGGTTATCTCTTCGTTATTTGTAATGCACTTTGGATTAAAGCATTTCACAATACCAATGACCTTATCCGGCACCTCCACAACTCGTTTTTCAACTACTTCGTAATCACGGATAATATTCAACTTGGCATTACGTGCAATTAACGAAATTTTGTTGATCTCATCATCTTCGAAAAATACGTCTGCAAGTTTAATGATAGCCTTACTACCTAGTTTTTCACTTTCAAAATTAGCACCAAAAGTTATCTGACTTTTAACATTCTGAAGCCCTAAAATAGAAATTACCTTAAAAAGATTTTCCGAAGGTATATGGTCGATCACTGTGCCATTATTAATAGCACTAACTTTTAATTTCAGCTTCTTTTTTAATGTATCACTCATGACTGTATTTATTTTAAATTGAGGATATGTGCAATAATCGCCTGACGGACATAAACGCCATTACGTGCCTGTGTAAAATAATAAGCCTTTTCATTGTTATCAACATCGGTACTGATTTCATTTACACGTGGTAGCGGATGGAGTATACGCACATTAGGCTTGGTATTATCAAGCATACTGTTCCGTAATATGTAAACATTTTTCACTTTCTCGTATTCAATTGGATCCATAAACCGTTCCTTCTGAACCCTAGTCATATATATAATGTCAGCATGGTTTATGTTGTCGTTGATTTCAGTATGCTCAAAGTATCGAATCCCTTTTTCCTGAAGAAATAGTTTATATTCTTCGGGCATCGCGAGCTCATCTGGTGCAATAAAGTTAAATATCGGATTTTCAAACTCTGATAAAGCCATTAGCAAAGAATGAACTGTTCTCCCGTACTTCAGGTCACCAATCATGAATATATTGATGTTATCCAAACGCCCCTGGGTCTTCATAATGGAGTAGAGATCAAGTAACGTTTGCGTTGGATGCTGATTTGCACCATCTCCTGCATTAATAACTGGTACATCCGCAACTTCCGCGGCATAGCGGGCACTACCTTCAAGCGGATGTCGCATTACAATCAAATCGACATAGTTATTGACCATTTTTGTCGTATCGTGCAACGTTTCTCCTTTTGAGACACTTGAAGAACCTGCATCAGAGAAACCAACAATACGTCCTCCCAAACGGTTGATTGCAGTTTCAAAACTAAGCCTAGTGCGGGTTGATGGCTCAAAAAACAAAGAAGCAACTACTTTTCCTTCAAGCAGTCTCTGGTTCGGATTCTTCTCAAAATCGGCTGCGAGTTCCAGTATTCGCAAGTAATCTTCTTTTGAATAATCAGTAATCGATATTAAGTCTCTCTTCTTCATTTTATAAATGGTTTTGTAATGATTTTAAAACAAAAAAAAACCAACAGAAACAAATATTCTGTTGGTTTTTTTAATAAACCGGAAACTCCGGAAATAAATATTGTAGTGTCAAATTATTCAAATAATGGAATTCTGAGGAAATCATCTTCCGATGAAATGCCTCACTTAAAAAATGAGAATATTGTTTTATCAAACGTTTCATTAAAACTCAAAATTATACTTTTTTTAGAATCTATATTTAAAATGACTGTTAATTTTCAAAAAGATTATCAACAGATAAAGAATCAGAAAATCAGTACTTAATAATATTTAGACAAAATCGACACTAAGGCCTTCAACCTTTTTTAGTGTTTCTTCAATTCGATCCAGTTCACTTAATCTTACCATTGTTGTTATTGAGCAGTTAATATCAAATTTAGAATCAATCTGTACGAGCTTTTCGTCCTTAAATATTTTCATGACCTCATTCATTACGACATAATCAAACTCAATCAGTAACTTCTTTTCAACAAGCTTTACAACAATATCTGCATGATTAATTGCATCTATGGACGCTTGTTTATAGGCATTAATTAGCCCACTAACTCCTAGAAGAGTTCCTCCAAAATAACGAACGACTACAATTAAAATATTGGTAAGATCAAAGCTTTGTATTTGTCCGAGAATTGGTTTCCCGGCAGTAGAAGATGGCTCTCCATCATCATTTGCCCGAAAAAGCAATTTCTCATGGCCTAAACGCCAGGCATAGCAGCAATGTCGGGCAGCATGATGTTCCTTCCGAATTCGTTGGATGATTTCCCGGATCTCATCTTCTGATGTAACTGAAAAAATATAGGAAATAAATTTACTGCCTTTGTCTTTGAAAAGACCTTCCGCTGATTGCGATATCGTCTTATAAGTATCTTCCATAAGGATATATAAAAACTAATCAACCGGCAATTTACATTGTAGAAAAAGAGCAGATCGTTTTGACCTGCTCTTTGTATTATAATTTTAATTTCTTTTCAATCTCGTCAACACAAAGTTTAAACGCCTTGTCTGTTTCTTTGAGGTTATTAACCGTTTTGCAGGCATGTAATACTGTTGCATGATCTTTATTCCCTATTTGTGAACCAATTGAAGCCAGTGATGATTTAGTCATATTCTTTGAAAAATACATAGCCAGCTGGCGTGCCTGAACCACCTCTCGTTTACGGGTTTTAGCCTGAAGTGAATCGACCGGCATATTAAAATAATCACAAACAACTTTTGAGATATAGTCAATTGATAGTTCTCGTTTTGAGTTTTTAACCAGCTTATTAATCATTTCACTGGCAAGTTCAATTGTAATCTCTTTTTTGTTTAATGTCGACTGTGCCAGCAACGATACTAAAGCACCTTCGAGCTCCCGAATATTATTGGTAATATGAGATGCAATATATTCCAGTACTTCTTCCGAAATATCAATACCATCTTTATAAATTTTACGTCGTAAAATATCCATCCGCGTTTCAAAGCTGGCTTGTTGTAAGTCGGCAGTCAAACCCCATTTAAATCTGGATAATAAACGTTGTTCCAACCCTTTCAATTCGATAGGTGGTTTGTCTGAAGTCAGGATTAATTGCTTCCCACTTTGATGCAAATGATTAAAAATGTGAAAAAAAGTTTCCTGTGTTTTTTCTTTCCCTGCAAATTCCTGAACATCATCAAGAATCAACACATCTATCATTTGATAAAAATTCAGGAAGTCATTTCTGTTATTATTACGAGTAGCTTCAGTAAACTGAGTCTGAAATTTATTTGCATTTACATACAGAACCACCTTTTCAGGGTGACGTTCTTTTACTTCGATTCCAATTGCATGGGCGAGGTGAGTCTTGCCCAATCCTGAATTGCCATAGATCATCAGCGGATTAAATGCAGTACCACCAGGATTTTGAGCCACAGCATAACCTGCACTTCGAGCCAATCGGTTACATTCACCTTCTACAAAATTATCGAAGGTATTATCGAGTCTTAACTGAGGGTCAATCTGAATCTTTTGAATCCCGGGAATTATAAATGGATTCTTAATCGATGGCTTTCCTTCACTCTTAAGAGGAATGCTCATCGGCTTATTTTGGATTTTACTATTATTATTCGTAGGATACTTAATCGTGTATGGCTGTGA
>Ga0302286_10000353_pt1 | contig 37461 bp, 23 predicted proteins | sample III_Fen_E2_3_FD_198765 | JGI IMG/M metagenome (GOLD analysis project Ga0302286, IMG submission 198765) | Peat permafrost microbial communities from Stordalen Mire near Abisko, Sweden - III_Fen_E2_3 | ecosystem: Environmental > Terrestrial > Soil > Wetlands > Permafrost | place: Sweden: Abisko...
TTTCCTATCATAATTTGCAGACTTTTATACTACAAATATACAGAATCCTGCAATAATACACAAGCCTTTTTATACCTATTTTATTGACAAGCAAATATATATAAACGTTTTAAGGAGCGACTAAATATGATTTGCTTTCTTTCCCAATCGAAAAATTTTCAGCATCACTTCGTAACCGATCAATCAACTCAGCTGTCTCAATCGCTTGTATTTGTTTTGGCATTAAATAGCTAATTTATTGGTGTAATGAAAGGTGAAATTTTTATATCCTTACTTCCACCCCTTTTTCTTTGAGGTAGTGTTTCAAGTCGGGTAATGCAATTTCGCCATAATGGAAAATGCCTGCGGCTAAGGCTGCATCGGCTTTTCCCTCGCCAAACACATCCACAAAATGCTCCATATTGCCGGCACCGCCGCTGGCAATAACAGGCACAGGTACACTTTCGGAAACTTTGCGGGTGAGTTCGAGCGCAAAACCAGCTTTGGTACCGTCATGATCCATCGAGGTGAGCAGAATTTCGCCTGCACCCAGTTCCACAGCCTGTTTCACCCAATCGTAAGTGCGTACTTCGGTGGGAATGCGGCCTCCATTGAGGAAGACAATCCACTCGCCATTCACAAACTTGGTATCGACAGCCAATACCACGCATTGCGAGCCAAACTGATTGGCCAAGTTTTTAATTAATTGCGGATTGCGTACTGCAGCCGAATTGACGGAGATTTTATCGGCACCGGCACTGAGCAACACCGATACGTCTTCAACACTACTGATGCCACCACCCACGGTAAAAGGAATATTGATATGCTTTGCAATGCGGGTCACTAATTCGGCAAAAGTCTTGCGTTTCTCGTGAGTTGCTGTAATATCCAGAAAAACAAGCTCATCGGCACCCATCTGAGCGTAACGACTGCCCAACTCTACCGGGTCGCCTACCGCTTTGATATTGAGAAAATTGATTCCCTTCACGGTTTGTCCGTCTTTGATGTCGAGACAGGGAATGATACGTTTGGTAAGTGGCATATATGTGACTTAATAATGTGAGAAATTGCTTATAGACAATTTCTATCGAGAGGTCGGTCCAAACTTATTTAATAAGGAAACAGTCATGATTCAAAAAGATTTTCGGGTTTACTTAATTTAAAGTTGAAGGAATAGGCACTTTTTTCTCCTTTAATCAACATGTTTTTCGACTCTAAGTCGTTACATAACGAACGAACTTTACGTCCAAGTGACTCATAACGTTTCGGATTTACTTCTTTGCCATACAACCGACGATAAACTTCTGGCGTAAGATCCGAAGCTTTCATCGCTTGATTGTTGTGTTTGGTATATAAATATGTAAGGTTTAGAATTTCTTTTGCCACATCGTCATAATGTATATAATCCTCTCCAATCAAAGCTATCAGTTCGTCAGTAAATTGGGTTTTCATTAAAATCCTATCAAGGACATACACAACACTTTCCTCCGTGGATACTGGATGTTCGTAAATCAGACCACTCTCTTTGAGTTGCTCAATAACAGCAAAGTGATTATTGCTTTCAGTAAGTAATATAGTGAAATATCGCTTTTTATTCAATAGTTCTGATTTATAAAAATAGGCTAAGGCGGATTTGTGCTCAAAAGTCAGATGCGTTTTCAGTTTCCCTACAATATAGTTATCGAACCCATTTAACCAGCTTTCAACGGCCTCATCCATTAATTTACCTGTAGGTATCTTTAAGCTTATGATTCCTTGCTTAATTTCATAATATGGCAGATCGACTAAGTTGCTGAGCGCAGCATTCACCAACGATGCCATACCACGTCCCTGACTCTCAATTTTATCAAAAACCTTGAGCACTGAAGCTAATTTTGGATTTTTACTTTCAGGAATACCGGGAATGAGCCTGCGTACAGAAACATCTGTTTCTGTATGTACCAGTTTCATCTTTTCTTTGAAAGACCCCGGATTTTTAATCTCAATAAATTTATTAGGTTCGACAGTAACTGTAATGAATCCGTTGATTGCGTAATCTCTGTGCGCAAGAGCATTGTTAATGGTTTCACGAATCATTTTTTCGGGGTATTCAGGTTCGCTTTTGCCCCCTTCACTAATGGTTCGGTTCACTTTAATATGCCCCCAGATATAACGGAAAGTATCTTCCATTAAATTGATAATATCATTACGGAATATTTTTTTATCTTTCCCGATATCAGAACTTGTATCGTAATAACAATCAACCTCTACACGCTCGCTCAGAAAGTGAAATGGGTCATTTCCACAAACTAACATTCCAAGAGTTGTAATATTTGAATCTTTAATAAAATGCTGTTTGCTAAGAAATTCTTTGGCTTTCGCTAGTGTTGGTTTTAGGGTCTCATTTCTGATTTCAAGATTAAGTAGGTTTATGTATTTATTAATCTTGTCAAGGCTAAAATCAGTGATTTGAGCATCATCAACATAAGTAAGTTCTTTAGCATATTCCAGTTCTAGTTTATATTCTTTCTGCCTTTGTAACTTTGTAGCTGGTATTTCATGATCCTGCGTTAGTTTTCGTTCATAATATTTCCCATTATACGAAACATATTTCAAATCATCCGAAAGAGGATATACAGCTATGGCAACTATTTCCACCCCAAATACTTCAAAATAGTCAAATAATATATTTGAACTTAAATCCAGCAAAACCTGATTGTCATCTTTAAAGAACTTTGTCTGTAAATCAACAATTTTTGATTCACTATTTCTATCGAACTGTCTTAATTGATATTGCCTATTTCTCTCCCTTATTCCACAAAAAACGATTCCTCCTTCTGTATTCAAAAATGCGCAAATGGTTTCTTTTAACGAATTCCACTCATTCCCTGTCGTTAAATCCTTTAATTCGATTTTACTTTTCTCGACATCGATAAAAGTATCAGATTGCATTGACTGCTCAATCTTTGCTAAATTTTCTTCTATAAATTCAGATTTCATAGCCTATCCTGTTAGAATTACGGGTAAGTATTAATAAAAAACGGCAACCGGTACATTTTTCCCGATTGCCGTTGCAAAATATGTACGGTGTAACTTACTTTCCGGCTTCTTTAGCCTCAATGCTTAAAGTAGCATGTGGAACGGCGCGTAAACGTTCCTTCGGAATTAATTTGCCGGTTTCGCGACAAATTCCGTAAGTTTTATTTTCGATGCGAACCAAAGCGGCATTCAGATGTTGTATAAACTTCATCTGACGCTGTGCCAAACGTCCGGCTTCTTCTTTAGACAATGTAGAAGCTCCCTCTTCCAGGACCTTGAAAGTAGGGGAGGTGTCGGTAGTGTCATTTCCATCCATATTAGTCAAACTCAACTTCAACAGTTCATAATCATGTTCTGCTTTTCCAAGTTTTTCCATAATAATGGCGCGGAATTCTTCCAACTCCACATCTGAATATCGCGTTTTTTCTGCCATTGCAAACAAGTTTTAAGACGTTTTTTTGGGACTGCTAAAATAGTGATTCGCACAGAGACTACAATGCCTTTTTAGTTTTTTTACGTTTATGCCTTTTCTATGGATATTTTTACTGTAAAATCTTCAAAATCTAAAGCTGTAGCATCTGTTATATTTTCAATTAACGTAACGGAATTTGCCAAAGTTTGAGCCGCAATGTAGGCAGAAAATTCTGCAATTGCATCATTAATTTCCACCAAGGGTTCAATTTTTATTTCAATACGATCGGTAATCTCGTAACCGTTTGATTTTCTGATGTTTTGAATGCGATTAACCAACTCACGGGCAATGCCTTCTTTGTGCAACACATCGGTAATGGTAATGTCAAGCGCCACAGTAAGACTGCCATCGTTAGTCACCAACCAGCCGGGAATATCTTCGGAAATAAATTCCACATCAGAAAGTTCAATTTCTATTGTTTGCCCTAAAATTTCTAAAGTGTATTTTTTATCCTCTTCAAAAATTGCAATTTGTTGTTGAGATAATGCTTGTAATTCTTCAGCAACCTGTTTCATAAGCTTACCACATTTTGGACCCAATGCTTTGAAATTCGGTTTAACTTTTCGAGTTACAAAAATTTCAGAAGGAGATAAAAAGTTAATCTCTTTGATGTTTGTTTCATTGATAATAATATCACTAACAAAAGCTATCTTTTGTCTTTGTGCTGATGTGACAGGAATTCTAATTGTTTGCAATGGCTGCCTTACTTTTATATTCACCTTTTTGCGCAACGAAAGCACCATCGACGAAATTTCCTGCGCCAATTGCATCCGCTCTTCGAGTGTTTTGTCTACCATTTCAGCCTGATACTTCGGGAAATCAGCCAAATGCACCGACACATCATTTCCCTTTCCAGTCACAGTAACCAAGTCATTATAAAGTTGGTCGGAATAGAAAGGTGCAATAGGCGCCATCAGGCGGGCAACCGTTTCGAGACAGGTGTAAAGCGTTTGATACGCCGACTTTTTGTCTTCGCTTAATCCTCCACCCCAGAAACGTTTGCGGTTGAGGCGTACGTACCAGTTGCTCAGATGGTCATTCACAAAATCCGAAATGGCACGTCCGGCACGGGTCGGTTCGTAGGTGTTATAATATTCGTCCACCTCCTTCACCAATGTGTTCATTAATGAGAGAATCCAGCGGTCAATTTCGGGGCGTTCATTATTTGCAACATCTTGTTCAGCATAGGTAAATGCGTCCACGTTAGCATAAAGCGAGAAGAACGAATAGGTATTGTAGAGCGTTCCGAAAAATTTACGGCGTACCTCTTCAATGCCTTCCACGTCAAATTTAAGGTTGTCCCACGGAGAAGCGTTAGTCATCATATACCAACGCAGGGGGTCGGAACCATATTTTTCAATTGTGGAAAACGGGTCAACTGCATTGCCAAGACGTTTCGACATTTTATTGCCATTTTTATCGAGCACTAATCCGGTGGATACCACATTTTTAAATGCCACAGAACCTTTCACCATTGTGCTGATAGCGTGAAGTGTAAAGAACCAACCACGTGTCTGGTCAACTCCTTCAGAAATAAAATCGGCAGGGAAATTAGACCCCGATTCAATAAGATCCTTATTTTCAAACGGATAATGCAATTGCGCATACGGCATTGCACCCGAATCGAACCAGACATCTATCAGGTCGCTTTCTCGCTTCATCGGTTTGCCACTGTCGGAAACCAACACAATATTATCCACGAAAGGACGGTGTAAATCAATATTTTCTACCGAATAGTTTTCTGCTGTGAATTCTCCCGGTTTGAAATTTTTATACGGATTCTCGGTCATACATCCTGCAGCAATCGATTTTTCAATCTCTGCCATCAGTTCCACCATCGAACCGATACACTTTTCTTCAGTGCCATCTTCGGTACGCCAGATTGGAAGCGGCGTACCCCAATAGCGACTACGGCTCAGGTTCCAGTCCTGAAGGTTTTCCAACCATTTTCCAAAACGACCTGTTCCGGTCGATTGCGGCTTCCAGTTGATGGTTTCGTTGAGCGCCATCATCTCTTCGCGGCAAACCGTGGTGCGGATAAACCAACTGTCGAGCGGATAGTAAAGCACCGGTTTGTCGGTACGCCAGCAGTGTGGGTAGTTGTGAACGTGTTTCTCAATTTTGAAAGCAAGTCCTTGTTGTTTAAGCATCACACACAAATCCACATCGAGCGATGCATCGGCATCAGTCAATGTATCATCGTATGCATTTTTTACAAACCGGCCGGCATACTCACTATATTTTTCAACATCCACATTGTTAGCCACATAGTCAGTATCCAAATCTTCAATTTTGAAGAATTTTCCGGTCAAATCCACCATCGGACGCTGGTTACCGTCTTTGTCGAGCAGCAACATGGGCAGAATACCGTTTGCTTTAGCCACCCGATCATCGTCCGCCCCAAAAGTAGGCGCAATGTGTACAATTCCCGTACCGTCTTCGGTGGTTACAAAATCGCCGGTGATAACACGGAAAGCAGAGCCCCCTAAATCCCCCTTGGGGGACTTAGCATCGGTTCCGTGCTGATACGGGCTCATCCAGGGAATTAATTGTTCGTATTCTATGCCAACAAGTCTTTCTCCCTTAGTAATCGTGCTTACCAGCCCTTCTTCTGGTTTGAAATACTTATCGCATAATTCATTAGCTAATATTACATTTATATCCTTACCAGTATAAGGATTCTTGGAGGAAAACATAACATATTCAATATCTTTTCCAACACATAATGCAGTGTTTGAAGGTAACGTCCATGGGGTTGTCGTCCAAGCTAAGAAATATAAATCATTTGTGTTGTTTAGTTTGTTAAACAAATGCATTGATTTTTCATTCTTAATCACCTTAAACTGGACTGTTGCTGTTGTATCCTTCACATCACGATAGCAGCCCGGTTGGTTGAGTTCGTGGGTACTAAGTCCGGTGCCGGCAGCAGGCGAATAGGGCTGAATGGTATAGCCTTTGTATATTAATTTTTTGTTATACAGCTCTTTAAGCAAGTACCACAATGTCTCTATATAGCGATTGTCGTAGGTGATATAGGGGTCATTCATATCTACCCAATAACCCATTTTGTGGGTCAAATCTTCCCACTCTTTGGTAAATTGCATCACATCTTTGCGGCAAGCAGCATTGTAGGCTTCCACACTTATAGTTTTGCCAATATCTTCTTTGGTGATTCCCAAACGCTTTTCCACACCAAGTTCCACCGGCAATCCGTGTGTATCCCATCCTGCTTTGCGGTTCACGAGGTAGCCTTTCATCGTTTTGTAACGACAAAAAATATCTTTGATAGAGCGCGCCATCACGTGGTGAATGCCCGGCATTCCGTTGGCCGAAGGAGGCCCTTCGTAAAAAATAAAGCTCGGATGACCTTCGCGCGCTTTGAGACTTTGATGAAAAACGTCTTTATCTTCCCAATCCTGTAGCACTTTTTTGTTGATGTCGGAAAGATTAAAAGAGGAGTATTCGGCAAATTTTTTGCTCATAATCAGCTAATTATATTGCAATTAAATGTATATACAGACTTTTGTAAAAAACGCCACAAAGTTACATATTTTTTACGAGAGTATAGGGATAAACTCAATGAATTGAGCAATTAAGGGAAAACTCTATCAGGAAAATAATTCCTATCTTTGTCGAAGAAATTAGTCTGATGTTTTGTAATCAATAAAATATTTAAGGACAAAACTAAGGTATCAAATGCTCAAAACTATTCTCATAATCGGTTGCGGTGGATTTATCGGGAGCGTGGCGCGCTATTTTGTCTCCAAGCTCAATCTATCCGTCGATTTTTTCTCTATTCCCGTGGGTACACTTTTGGTGAATGTGTTAGGGTGTCTTGTGATTGGTTTTCTGACGGGGATTGCCGACAAAAGCACCATTCTTACCACCGAATGGCGAATGTTTCTGATGGTAGGCATCTGCGGAGGCTTCACTACTTTTTCATCGTTTGCCAACGAAAACCTGATGTTGCTCCATAATGGTTTGCTACTCTCTTTGTTACTCTACACGGCTTTAAGCATATTTCTCGGATTCACAGCTGTTTATCTTGGCTACACGGCCTCTAATCTACTTTAACATTATGGGAAAATCACACAGTATTCTCAAATTTTATCTTAGCACCACAGACAAAATAGACAATAAGTTGTTTTATGAATATATAGTGCAACAGGCTAAAAAACAGGAAATTTCAGGGGTTACTGTGTATCGTGGCATTATGGGTTACGGGCTGAGCAGCACCATTTACACATCCCGGTTTTGGGAGCTTACCGAGAAACTGCCTGTGATGATAGAAATGATTGATGAAACCGAGAAAATTGAAAACTTCTACCAGTTTCTCGAACCAAAGTTGCTGGAAATGCCTAAAGGCTGCCTTATTACGCTCGACCCAATCACTATCAAGCTCCATAAATCGGGGAAACGGTAACGCTATACCTCCTTTTCTTTCTCAGGTCTATTTTAAATCGTACTTTTTTAAGGGAATGGTTAAATTTTGAAATTAACAGTTCCTGACGTATCTTTGTACCCGAAAAATGGAGGCACGATGGTGTACAACATCGCTTCATCTTTCATTCTTACATATCCTTTTAGTTGGGGTGCCTTATCATAACGGGCTGAGATTATACCCTTTGAACCTGTCCGGGTAATTCCGGAAAGGGAAAGAGCTTTTATCCTCATCGTTTTTTAAGCCCTCATACATTTTGTTAAATCATTAAACAACACAATGTTATGAGAAAAATTATGCTTGCTGCCCTCGTGCAGTTTATCGCGCTATCCCTTTCGGCGCAAAATGTAGTGAAAGGGCGTGTGGTGGACGAAACCGGACAATCATTGCAGGGTGCTTCTGTCACACTCGGTTCGCAAGGTCAGAGTACCGATACCAATGGAGCCTTCATATTCAAATCTGTTCCCGGAAAATCAGTTGATATTCATGTATCGTTCATTGGATACAACGCAGTATTTCAGACAATTAAAATCCCATTTAATGGCGAAATTAAGTTGTCCAAATCATCGCAAATGATGGAAGAAATAACCGTTTCTTCTACGCGTGCTTCCGATAAGTCGCCGGTGGCTTACACCAATATCGGAAAAGAAACCCTTGAAAAAAGCAATCTTGGACAAGATGTCCCTTACCTGCTTTCACTCACTCCTTCTTTTGTGGCCACCTCCGATGCCGGAACCGGTATCGGCTATACGGGTTTTCGCATTCGAGGCACCGATGCTTCGCGTATTAATGTGACAATCAATGGAATTCCATACAATGATGCGGATGAACAAAGTACTTACTGGGTGGATGCACCCGACTTAACCTCATCGGTAGAGAACATGCAGGTGCAGCGTGGAGTGGGCACATCGACCAACGGAGCCGGAGCTTTTGGGGCAAATATCAACCTGCAAACCGAGAATTTTGCTCCCAAAGCATCGGGCGAACTCAGTATGTCGTACGGTTCGTTCAACACCTTCAAAACTACAGCCAAAGCAAGTTCAGGTTTGCTTAAAAAGCATTGGGCAATCGACACGCGACTTTCGTCAGTGACCTCCGATGGCTATATTGACCGTGGCTCGGTGAACATGAAATCGTACTTCGTACAGGCTGGGTATTATGGTGAGAAAACCACCTTCAAGTTTCTGACTTTCGGAGGAACAGAAAAAACCTATCATGCCTGGGATGGTGTACCAAAAGATTCACTGGCGACACATCGAACCTATAATCCTTGTGGTTTTATGGGTTTTGATGCCACAGGAAAGCCTCAATATTACCAAAACCAAACCGACAACTACACGCAAACCAATTATCAACTACTTGGCATTCATAGCTTTTCCCCCTCTTTTAGCCTGAATGCGGGACTGCATTACACCCGTGGCGATGGTTATTACGAAGAATACAAACAAGAACAGTCGTTGCAACAATATTCTCTAACTCCTTATGATTTGAATGGAGTAACCATTTATTCGAGCGATTTGGTGCGTCAAAAGAAGATGGGCAATGATTTTGCAGGTGGCGTTTTTTCGTTGAATTATCAAAAAAACAAACTTTCGGCTCAGTTGGGTGGTGCCATAAACCGTTATTGGGGAAATCACTTCGGAAATGTGATTTGGGTAAAAAACTACGTTGGCGATGTGTTGCCCAATACCGAATATTACCGCAGCAAAGTGAATAAATGGGATGCAACCGTTTATTTGAAAGCTAATTATGAATTATTCCCTAAATTCAACATTTATGCCGATATACAGTACCGTAAAGTTACATATTCATTGAAAGGCAGTAATGACCAGTGGGATGATGTCATTGGTGCAATGCAAATTTTGAATGTGAATAAAAAGTTTGACTTTTTCAATCCCAAAGCAGGGGCATTTTATCGCCCTGATGCAAACAACGAATTGTTTGCTTCGTTTGCCATAGCAAATCGCGAACCGACCCGGACTAACTACACCGATGGTACTGCCGAAACCTGGCCTACAAATGAAACGTTGTATGATTATGAAGCTGGTTATAAGTATCACAATTCGCTCTTTTCGGTTGGCGTGAATTTATACTACATGAATTATCACAATCAATTGATTCTTACGGGAAAAATCAATGATATTGGAGAAGCATTGACTGCGAATATTCCCAAAAGCTATCGTTCGGGAATGGAAATGATGGGTGGTATAAAGCCATTACCGTGGTTGCGTTGGGATGGAAATCTGACCTTAAGCCGAAATCGTATCAAAGATTTTACGGAGTATGTAGATGTGTATGATGCAAACTGGAACTGGACAAATCAGCAAGCCAATCATTTAGCCAATACTCCCATTGCATTTTCGCCAAGCGTTACCGGCAACAGCCTGATTACTTTCTCGGCAGGAAAATTTGAAGCCGGATTTCAAACGCAATATGTGGGCAAGCAATATATTGACAATACCGGTTCCGATGCCCGTTCGCTTGAATCATATCTGGTAAATAATTTGCGCTTGAGTTACACGCTACCGATTAAAGGAATCCGTAATATTGGACTTACTATATTGCTCAACAATGTATTCAACAAGCAATATATAAGCAATGCGTGGACCTATTCCTCTTACTACAACGAAAGTGCATTGGCACCCAACGTACGATATGATGATTTTGGCTATTATCCCCAAGCCGGATTCAATTGTTTGGCAGGAATCACAGTGAAGTTTTGATATTTTTCGCGATAAATATTTTAGGGAGATGTATGGTACATCTCCCTTTTTTAGTTTCTTCGGATAAATAAGACATGTTTTTTGACACATATTGTTTGCTCACTGACAAAACAAGTATCATATTTACACGTGACATATAGATATTTATCAAGGATTTTTCTTAAAACAATACCCCTCAATTATATTATAACACAGTTGGCATTAAGTTTTGTTTGTGTGTATGCTTAGTAAACATTATCTTTGTGCCGATAATATAAATAAAGTGGACACAGAGGTGGACAATTTTCAATAGCTTTTCCAAGAATTTCATCCTTGAAAAGACTTGTGGATTATGATGCTTGTATATTATTGAAAAATGCAAATTGTTTTTTGCCATGATTAACCAATCATACGAATAAAAATGGCCCGAATCACAGTCTGATTAGATTGATAACCAGCAAATTTAGCCCACTCTAACTGCTTAAAGACAAGTGTATTGTAAAGAGGATTCCATTTGATAAAACTTTGTGGAATTGCGCTATAAAAGAAGCAGATATTTTCTGCTATTAGATTAAAAAAAACCACCATAAATACAAACCTTAAATCTATTTTTTGCATGAGAAACAACACATGAACCCTTTTCCATTCTGAATTTTCTACTAGAAACCGGAGATTATATCATATTCTTTCGGTTAATTTATTTCACCAAATTTTTATACGTAATTCTTTATTAACATTGCAAACTACTTGACATAGAATGCATTTGTAGTAAAAATGGTCTTATAGTGTTCTCCTAAAGAATGCTTCTCTCCTTCCTTTTTATTTTTTGTTTGCCCGTGTTCGTGCACGGAGACAGGGATTATTTGTTTATTACATTAAACAACTCTATTCAAATTTATTTATGAAAAAACTCAAGTACTTATGTCTAATGTTGGCACTGTGTGCATCAGCCACAGCTTTTAGCCAACAAAAAGAGAATCTTGCTCAACCCAATGCCAACTCACAAACCGGTACAATTACCGGAGTAGTTAACGATGAAAAAGGCGAAGCCGTCATCGGAGCGTCTATAAAGGTAAAAGGGAGTAGCATCGGAACAGTATCCGATGTTGACGGCAAATTCTCACTTCGCACAAATTCTAACTCAATTTTGGTAATATCTTTCATTGGATATGCTTCGCAAGAAGTAGCATTGAAAGGTAAAAATGCTATTTCGATTCAATTGGCTGAAGACAACAAAAAGTTGGACGAAGTAGTTGTAATTGGTTATGGCACAGTAAAAAAACGCGATTTAACCGGCGCCGTATCTTCGGTAAGCGGTAAAGAACTGGCAAAAAACCCTGTATCCAATGTCGCTGAAGCATTACAAGGTCATCTACCCGGTGTAAATGTAATGTCTCAAGACGGTCGTCCGGGAGCAACAATTTCCATTAAAGTTCGTGGTGGAGGTTCTATTACTCAAAGTAATGACCCCATTTTTATCGTGGATGGATTTCCTGTTAGTGACATTTCCGATATACCTTCAGACCGGATTGAAAGCATTGATGTATTAAAAGATGCATCTTCAACTGCCATTTATGGAGCACGCGGTGCAAACGGGGTTATCCTGGTAACAACCAAAGATGCCAAAGACGCAAAAACAACCGTCACTTACAATAGCTATTTTCAGTCGAAATCAGCGGCTAATACTTTGAAAACTATTGAAAGTGCTCAGGACTATGTGGGTTATACATGGGCTTATGCGGGACTTTTAGGAAATACTGCAACACCTACCACCAGCTCAAACTTTGCTATTGGTAACACTTTCTTTGGATTAGGAGCAAATGCGAATGCGACTGCAAATTGGGCTACTTATGGCACCATGAAGACGCATAACTACTCTAATGATTTATTACGCACAGTTCTTTCTCAAAATCATAACCTGAGCATTTCAGGGGGAACTGAAAAAACAAAAATGCTTTTTGAAGTCAATTATCTGGATGATCCGGGTATTCGAATTAATTCAGGATATGACAGATGGAATGCCTCTTTGAAAGTTGCTCATGAGCTGAATAAAAGGATGAAATTAAATTTGAACATTACTTACATGCAATCTACCACCAACGGTAAGAATGATGTTGGTAACCTTGCAACTGCTTACCAATACCGTGCAATAGAACCTCTGGGTGATGGCTCTAACTATAGCGGATGGGGAAATGGAGATAATAATGTAAGCTTAGCAAAGAACATTGTAAGTATTGTAAACAACGTTACTCAAGTTAATAAGGATCAATATATAAATGGGCAAGGAACTTTCAGTTGGGAAGTTGCCAAGGGTCTTAAATTGAATGATGACCTGGGCTTAAAAAGATCATGGAGTGTAGATAAGTATTGGGATAACGGCTACAATTCCACAAAGAATGCAAAACTCACTGAAGGTGATGGTTATAGCATGCGGAATGCCGTAACCTTAAATTATCAAATACAGGGTTTGGGGAAAAACCAAAGCATGAATATATTAGCAGGGCAGGAAATACTTATGTCTGAAAGCAATAGCATGGTAATTGGAGGCGGAGGCTATCCTTCTTCTTTTGGGTTCAATGATGCATTTGGTCTGATAACAATGACAGATGGTGGTCAGTATGATAAACGCAGTTATACAATTGGAACTCCCTCCAGAACTCAATCCTGGTTTGGACGCGTAAATTATACTCTTCTTGACCGCTATTTGGCAACCGTCACATTTCGTGCAGATGGTTCTACAAAATTCGCACCCAACAACCGCTGGGGATATTTCCCTGCCGCTGCATTGGCATGGCGTGTTATTGACGAACCGTTTATGGCTCGTGCTAAATCCTGGGTGGATAATCTAAAGGTAAGAATTTCGTATGGTCAATCAGGTGCAGATAATATCACCTCTTCTCTTTGGAAAGACACTTGGACACTTGGAACTGCAACTGTAAGTGGAACAACTGTTTATACTTTCTCACATGGCTCTATTCTCCCGAATCCTGATTTGAAATGGGAGACAACTATTTCTCGCAATATAGGAATTGATTTCGGCTTTTGGAATCGTTTGAATGGTACATTAGAGCTCTACGACAACACCAATAAAAATTTATTATTGGCTGCTCCTATTGATGCTACAACCGGATATTCATATCAATTTAAAAATGCGGGTCAAACATCAAACAAAGGGATAGAATTGTCTTTGAATGTTGCAATTGTAAAATCAAAAGATTTTAATTTGAAAGCAGGTATTAATTACAATTACAACCTTAATAGAATTGATCAGTTAGCTCCGGGCTTAATCACACAATATGGACAAATTTGGGGATCTACCCTGAAAAGCCCGTTATCATATGATTATCAATTAATTGTTGGCAAGTCAGCTGGAACTCTGATAGGATGTCAGAATTTAGGTTATTACACATTGAATGATTTCGATTATAATGCTACTACAAAAACTTATGCATTGAAGTCTGGCGTTGCTGATTTTCCACTCGCTATGAATTATCCGGGTCAAAAAATGTTCACTTTGCCTACGGGACAAAAGGCATTTCCGGGCGCTTTAAAAATAGCAACCAATGCTGATGGTACCGCTAAATTAAATCAATATGATATGAGAGCTAAGCATACCGGTGGATTTAATTTCAATGGCAATTTCAAGAATTTTGATTTCAGTACTAACTTTACATGGCAAATAGGTGGAAAAGTGTACAATGCACAAGCCATGGCCGATTTCTTCGGAAACAAGGACAATTCGTTAGGAACAAATCACTATGCATATTTCAACAAGACATTTAAAATGTGGGATATCACCGATGGTCAAATAACCTATTATACTGATCCTGACAATTTGGCTCGTCTCAATGCTAATGCCACTTATGCTTTGCCTACATTCGAAAATGGTATTATTTTGGATAACTGGATTGAAGATGCATCTTATCTGCGTTTGTCCAATTTGACAATTGGATATACTTTACCGAAGTCATTGACAAGAAAAGCATCCATTGAAAATGTTCGTATATATGTAACAGGAAGCAATCTGTTCTGTTTGACCGGATATTCCGGACTTGATCCTGAAGTTGGTTCTATTATATCTTCAACTTCCTCAGCTGGTGGAGCATCCAACAGCAATGTAAACTTCCCGACTCCCGGTGTTGACTATAGCTCATATCCACGTGCCCGGACATTTACTGTTGGAATAAATGTAACATTTTAATAACTTATAATCTGAAAATAGTTATGAAAAAACAATTAATAATTTCGTTATTGGCAGTTTGCGCTTTGGCAACAACCATGACATCTTGTAAGGATTTCCTTACTGTATCTTCTCCTTCGGAAGCCGATGCAAGCTATGTGTATAGCAATTTGAGTCTTGCAGAAGCCGGTTTGGCCGGGTTACGTGAACAATGGCGCTCTACTGCACTATCTAACGTGTATGGTACAGGACTGTTTTATTCAGAGGATATTACGGGTTCTGATATTGAAAGACATCCGGAAGCGTACACCGCTCAATTACAAAGACATTATCCGGAAGGATTTTTTGAAAATGGAACGAAAGTGGGTGCATGGTCAACTACTTATACTATTAACCAGACAGATGGACAAACAGCTTTCGCTGCTTTGTACACTACAATTTCATTGGCTAATGTTATCATTGCCGCTATTGAAAATAAAAGCACTTATAATGATGTCATAAATGCCAAAACTCCTTCGGGCTGGGGATATTTGTACGGACAAGCAGTTGCTGCACGTGCTCAGTGTTATGTGGATTTGATTCGCTATTTTGGCGATGTTCCTTATATTACAAAAGTAGGTCAAATTGCAACCGGATTAACTCCTCGCGATGTTATTTATGAAAATGAACTTGCGAAACTGGTGTTGGTTGAGCCGTTGATGTATCGTCCCGGTGAAACTGATTTCAATGGAACTAAAGTAGGTAAAGGTGTATTTACTCGTACTTTTGTTCAAAGTCTGATTGGTCGTCTCTGCGTGTATGCAGCAGGATATAGTACCCGTCGAAACGATATTAAGTATGTGGACGCAGCCGGTAATGCTTTGTCTTTTTCTAAAGTAGGCGCGGACAACAATGGCGCTTTTTATGGTCGCCGTACCGATTATCAGAAGTTCTATACTACAGCCCAGACATATCTTGATGCGGTTGTTGCTAATCCGGGTAGTACTGTAACCTTCCGAACAACCGATCCTCGCAGCACTGATGCAAATGGTCGTGTTTTCGGAAATCCTTATCAATATTTCTTTCAACAATTGATGAATAATGCAGGAACTCCTGCTGCATTTGCAGATGAATCGATCTACGAAGTACCAATGACAAAAGGAGCCACCAACGAACGTCCATATTCGTCGGGTCGTGGATCAAGCGGAAGTGATGGAACATGGCCCTGCAAAGCCTATGCTCAAGCTCGCATTCAACCTTCATATTATTATGGTTGGTTTGATAATAATGATATGCGTCGTGATGTCACTGTTACAGTTACCGGTAGTTCCGGAAAAGGAGTTGAAAAACTGATTCCGTTTACTCCTGGAAGTAAAGCTGATGCCGGAGGACTGTGTTTGAACAAATTTGATGACAATCGTGCTGCAAATCCTTACATCACAAAACAACGTAACTCAGGTACCAATGAACCTTTCATGCGTATTTCGGATATTTATTTACTTGATGCAGAGGTGAATGCAGTATTAGGAAATACTACCGTTGCTTACAATCTGCTTAAAAAAGTACATGAACGTGCATTCGCAACTGCTGCTTTGGCAAATGTGGATGGTTTTATCACAAATGCCGGTTCATTGTATGATGCGATTCTCAAAGAACGTGCTTTGGAATTTGGTGGCGAAGGCGATCGCCGCAACGTACTCATTCGTACAGGTAAGATTGCAAGTGCTGTGGTTGCTACCCGCACAATTAACGCTGCAATGGTTACCGCATTGAGTGACAACAATCAACTTGCCTATACATTTGCAAGTGGAAATACACTTTCGGCTTATATCTGGACTGTTACCGGAGACCTCAAAACGGCAAAAGGTTATCGTTTAACTACTCAGTGTGCTGATGCAACCAACCCCTATTTATTCCCGGGATGGAGAGGTCAATATGACAACTGGGAATCATTCACCGGATTTACGTCCGTAGCCGCTACAAACGTTGCTATCAAGGGATTGTTTACTCAATACACCCCAAATTCCATTAAGGTTACTTATTCCGATAAAACAACAACAACATACACCGGAATGACATTCCTTAAAATGATGCAATGGATGAAGAATGGGAAAGATGATAACGCGAAAGCAATTACGAGTATAGTAGAACAGGATAGCGGCTATAGCTTAGCTCTTACTGCCTGGGGATCTCTACTTGCAAGTAACGGAGCAGAGTTTTCTACAAACTTTTTCCCAAGTTTTGATGGAACATCTGCCCCTATTTATTTCTATCCAATCCCTAGTAATACAATAAGCAGTTCTGGTGGTCTGATCACTAATGGATACGGATTCCCGAATCAATAAGCTTTATTTAAACCTTACTTAAGATAATCAGTCTATACTTTATAGACTGATTATCTTTCTCTTTGAAATCTCAATATAAAGGAGTTTGGCTATATGCCAGACTCCTTTTTTCAATTTCTTATTTCTAAAACCTAATACATGAAACGCCTCCTACTTTCTCTTTTGGTCTCTTTATTGATCTTTTTCCCGGCTTTTATTTGTGCCCAAAAATCTCTTCTAAACAAACCGGACTCTACACCAACCGAATGGCTTATAAGTGATTTACTACAGAAAAAAACAGAGGAGATTAAAATCTTAGGCAATCCATCAATTACTGTAAGCAAATATGGTGAGGCCTTAGCATTTAATGGGAAAAATGAAGGTGTTTTTGTGAACAAAATGCCATTAGCCGGATTAGAGCAGTTTACTGTGGAGGCAATATTCCGACCCGATAGCGGAGGAAACTTTGAACAACGCTTCTTCCATTGCGGTGAAATACAAGGAAGCCGTGTGATGATGGAACTGCGGTCAACTCCAAAAGGATGGTATTTTGATGCATTTCTGAATGCCAATGAATCAAAAAAAACTTTAGCCGACTCCACACTACTTCATCCTTCCAACCGGTGGTATCATGTAGCTTTTGTGGTTGATAAAGGTAAACTCACCACCTATATTAATGGCAAAAAAGAGTTACAAGAGCAGATTCCGATGACACCTTTCTATTCAGGAAAAACCTCAATTGGCGTACGTCAAAATGAACTTTCATGGTTTAAAGGTGCAATTTATATGATAAAAATCACTCCGAAAGCTCTACTTCCCAACCAGTTTACAAAGTTTTAGCATCATCATTCTGCCATACGCACACTACACCACCATTTCCGATCATTTAAATCTAACCTAAATAAACTATTCTCGATGAGAACAATGAAATTTTTTACACTTATCGTGTTATCTGTTATTTTCAGTACCACACGGCTAACGGCTCAAAGCAATAGTAAATTGTCACAAGAAGCAGAACAGACAATGTTACGAGCAACCCAATTTATGGTGGAGAAAGTAAGTACAAATGGTGGGTATGTGTGGTATTACACCCCCGATTTATCCCGCCGATGGGGCGAAATGGAAGCTTATAAAACAATGATTTGGCTTCAGGATCCGGGTACTACCCTGGTAGGCCACATGTTGCTCGATGCCTATCGTGCCACTGGCAACGAATATTACTATCTGGCTGCAACAAAAGCTGCAAACGCCATTATATTCGGTCAAAGCAAAGAAGGCGGTTGGAATTATCTGATTGATTTTGCCGGCGATCGATCATTGAAACAATGGTACAACACCATTGGGAAAAATGGATGGAGACTGGAAGAGTTCCAGCACTATTATGGCAATTCTACTTTTGACGACAACATAACTTCAGATGCAGCCCGTTTTCTGCTAAGAATGTATCTGGTAAAAATGGACCCGGCCTACAAACCGGCTTTGGATAAAGCCATTGATTTTATACTGAAAAGCCAATATCCTATCGGAGCTTGGCCTCAACGCTTCCCTTTGATGTACGACTTCAACAAGCAGGGACATCCCGATTATACCTCTTATTATACCTACAATGACGATGTGATTTGGGAAAACATCCATTTTCTTATTCAATGTTACCTTACTCTGGGCGAACAGCGTTTTCTTGATCCAATTCAACGAGGAATGAACTTCTACCGGATTTCGCAGGATACAAGCGGAGGATGGGGACAACAGATGGACATGAATCTTGAAACTGCCGGAGCAAGAACCTACGAACCCAAAGCATTGTTACCCAGAAATACAGTGGCAATAGTGAAACAACTCATGGAGTTTTATCAAATAACAGGCGATCGGAAGTTTCTAACTCCGATTCCGGCTGCAATTCATTGGTTGGAACAAACAGTACTTCCAGCTAACGAAACGGAAAACGGCCGTTATACTCATCCAAAGTTTATAGAAGTTGGCACAAATAAAGCCATTTATCCTCACCGCAAGGGTTCAAATGTGAAATATGGATACTATTATGTGGATTATAAAGACGAAAATCTTTTAGGTCACTATTCTGGCAAATCATTTGTGGATATTAAGGAGTTAAAAGACGAATACACTCGTGTTTCCACTATGTCGGTTGAAGAGGCCACCAAAGATTCTCCATTGAAAGAAGTAGCATTCAACGGCACGGGGCTTCCTCAATCATACTACGACTTCAGTCACGAACGCATTACTCGTGTACCGGATGAATCATTTGTCAAAAAAATCACACAATCTCTCGACAAAGAAGGCCGTTGGTTGGTAAAACACGCCTCCATCAGCAATCCTTACATTGGTGACGGCGTGAAACAAGAACCGACCGAGGCTTATCAAAAAACAATGGTTGGCGATGAAACCGATACCTCTCCTTATCGCGACCCTTCTGATAAAGAGTATATTTCTACGGGCGATTACGTACGAAATATGAGAATGTTAATTAATTACGTGGAGGCAAATAAAAATGGATTGACTGAAGAAAAACTGAAAGAAAGACAACGATAAGCGAAGGTAGGTTAAACTAAATACGTTCTAAGTTTATGAATTTCTCACTTCGGATTTTATTGCCTGCAAGTCAAAAGCATTGGAGCAAACAGTTTCTATTGCTTTTGGTTTTGGCAATGTCGCAATTATTATCCGCGCATTTCAAAACAACGCCCGATTCTCCCATTCAGATTAGCGAAAATGGAAAATTGTCGTACAAATCATATACGAACGGAGACCGGGTTCCCGATTTTTCTTTCTGCGGATATATGGCTTCTGAAACAGCTATTCCTAACGTGGCCGTAAAAGTAATAGTGCCGACTGTGAAAGGCGATGCCACTGCACAAATTCAAAAAGCTATTGACTACGTTTCTTCTTTGCCTCTCAATGCGCAGGGATTTAGGGGTACAGTGCTGTTAGAAAAGGGAACATACGATATTGCAGGCAATTTAGTTATCAGAGCTTCGGGGGTGGTGCTTCGCGGAAGCGGTTGCGATGAAAACGGGACGATTTTAGTGGGTACAGGTGTAGATAGGGAAACGCTAATCCGAATTACCGGAGTCAACAATCGTAACACAGACAAGCCGATACAGCTCACTGATACTTATTTTTCGGTTAATTCCACCAAACTGTCTTTCAAAAACGGACATTCATTCAAAGTGGGCGATCAAATACTTATCAATCGGCCTTCTACCAAAGAATGGCTCGAGAAACTGGGTACAGACAAAATCGGTATTTATGTCGATTACACCCTTACCAAATGGGATGCAGGCGATTTTGACCTTAACTGGTACCGCAAAGTGGTTGCTGTGACTCCGGAATCTATCACCATTGATGTTCCACTCACCAATTCGCTTGACCCACAGTATGGAGGCGGCAACGTAGCAAAATACTCATGGGATGGAGAAATACATAATGTAGGCGTAGAGAACCTTTGCTGTGCATCCACGTTTGATACCTCAAACGCCAAAGATGAGAATCATCGCTGGATGGCCATCACCATGGACAACGTATCCGACTCTTGGGTGCGAAGAGTAATTGCCGAGCATTTTGTAAGTTCTGCTGTGGCGGTTTGGGAAACAGCTTGCAGGATTACCGTTGAAGATTGCAAATCATTATCCCCCATTGGCGAAATCGGTAATTATCGTCGCTATGCATTTCAAACACTTGGACAACAGGTTTTGTTCCAACGTTGCTATGCAGAATACGCCTATCACGCTTTTTCCACAGGTTTTACAGCTTGTGGCCCAAATGCTTTTGTGCAATGCTATTCATACATGCCTTTCAATTTCAGTGGAGCAGTTGGCGGTTGGGCAAACGGTGTTTTGTTCGATAAAATGACCGTGGATGGCGGAATAATAAGCCTTGCTTACCGCGATGTGGACGGACAAGGTGGAGGATGGAGTGCGGCTAATTCGCTTTGCTGGCAATGCCGTGCTGCACAGATTCATCTTCCTGCACCTCCCACTGCTCAAAACTGGGCGTATGCCAGTTGGGCACAAGGATATGGTGATGGACACCACGAGTTACAGCATACTTTTGTGAATCCTGAAAGCTTTTATTATGCTCAATTAGAAGCAAGAACAGGCAAAAAATCGAAGGAAGAAGATAAGATTCTGATTTATCATTCGGAAGAAACAACAGTGCCCACAATTGAATATGCGGCCAAAATGAGTGAACGCTCAAAAAAAGCCGACGTAACAATGATTGATTGGATTGATAGCATGATTGTCAGATATCCAATCAATAATGACATTACCTCAGCCAAAAATATAAATGACATAAAATGGAAGAATGTTCCTGCGCAGGTTGAAAAAGCCTCTCCATTTTCATTAGTAAATGGGTTACTTGAGCAAGATGGAAAAATTGTAACCGGTAGGAAAAACCGTACTTCCATGTGGAAGGGCACTACCCGACCAAGCGAAATGTCGAAGGCAGCTCCGAATCTTGTGCGCTTTGTACCGGGACGTATCGGCAAAGGATTGATTGATGATTTAGACACCGTGGCAGGCGATATGTTGCGCAATAACGTGGTGGCAATGCAAAGTTTTCCTGCGCTTTGGTACGAACGCCGCCGTGATGACCATGCCCGCACGCGACGTGCAAATGCCGATGTGTGGGTACCGTTTTACGAACAACCATTCAGCCGCAGCGGACAGGGCGAGGCATTCGACCGACTGAGCAAATACGACCTTACCAAATGGAATACCTGGTACTGGCTGCGATTGAAGAAATTTGCCGACCTAGCCGATAAAAAGGGACTTTTATACATAGAAGACCATTACCTACAACACAATATCATTGAGGAAGGTGCCCACTGGGCCGACTATCCATGGCGTTCGGCAAACAATATCAACAACCTTGGTTTTGCCGAAAATCCTCCTTTTGCAGGTGATAAACGTGTGTACATGGGGGTGGAATTTTATGATACTACCAATGTGGTTCGCAAAGAATTTCATAAAGCTTATATCCGAAAAAGTCTCGATAATTTCAAAGAAAACACCAACATTATTCACCATTTAGGAATGGAATACACCGGTCCGTTGCATTTTGTGCAATTCTGGCTGGATGTCATTGCTCAATGGGAAAAGGAGAATAACAAGCATGTGCTGGTAATGCTTCCGGGAACTAAAAATATACAGGATGCCATACTGTCGGATCCGAAACGGTCGAAAGTGGTCGATATTATTGATGTCATTCAGTGGCAATATCGCAAAGACGGCAGCCTGTTCTCGCCTCCGGGAGGTGTAAGTCTGACCGAGCGTCAGTTTTCGCGCTTATATGAGGTAGGCGAAACCTCTTTTGATCAGATTTATCGTGCAGTAAGCGAATTCAGGACAAAATATCCCGACAAAGCAATTGTTTATTCCAGAGGCGGAACTCAATTTTCGAACTGGGCTATTTTCATGGGAGGAGGCTCTCTTGCTGCGCTTCCGGTAATCAAAGATAAGGCATTCCTGAAAGATGCAGCTAAAATGAAAATGATGAGTATGAAAGGCATTGATTCAGCTCAATATGTATTAGGCAAACAAGAAATCGGTTATATTATCTACTCTGAATCGAAGAAAATCAATATAGACCTTACCGGAGATAAAACCGGCTACATTCTAAAATGGGTCAATCCTGCCACTGGAGAAGTGTCAATCACGAAAACCCTCATTGAAGGAGGTACCACTATGGTTATAGATGTTCCTTACAACAGTTCTGCTGTGGCTTGGATTTGCAAGAAATGAACGTATGAAACGAGTCCAGATTGTTTGGGGCGAGTTCCATGCGACAACTATTAAAAAACAAAATGAATACATGAAAAATAAGAATTTTGTTATTGCGGCTTTATTTCTACTTGGCTTATTCTCGGTTGAAGGTAGTAAAGCAGAGCAACAAGTTGAACAATGGGGACGTTTTGAAGTAAATTTCAAACATTCTCCCGTTAAAAATCCGTATGTGGACGATTCCATCTCTGCTATCTTCCAATGTGGAGATAAGAAAATTTCGGTGCACGGATTTTACGATGGAAACGGTATTTACACCGTTCGGTTTATGCCTCCGGCAACAGGAACATGGTATTATATAACCAAAAGCAATATTCAAGAATTGAATGCTCAAAAAGGAAAATTTGAGTGTAAAGCAGCATCCGGCAACAATCACGGTCCGGTGAAGGTGCGCAACCAGCATCATTTCGAATATGCCGATGGCATGCCTTATTATCCATTCGGAACTACTGTATACTCATACATTCATCAGGACAGCCAACATGTAGGTGTTGCCCTGAACACATTGGCAAAAAGTCCGTTCAACAAACTACGTTTCTTAGTTTTCCCTCATTGGCAGGACTATACAAAGGTGCAAACACCGTTTTTTCCCTATGAGCGTCGTAAAGTTGAACCGATAAAGAAAGACACCATTCTATGGAATTTTTCCCGTTTTGATCCCGCTTTTTTCAAAAATCTGGAAAAGCATATTGACGAACTTGCGGCAAAGGAAATTGAAGCCGACGTCATTCTGTTTCATCCCTACGATGAAGGTAAATGGGGTTTCGATAAAATGGAGCACAAAACTGATATAGCATATCTTAAGTATATCGTTGCACGCCTAAGCTCATTTCGCAATGTGTGGTGGTCGCTGGCCAACGAATACGACCACTTCAAACACAAAACCGAAGCCGACTGGGATGACCTTATTGCCACGGTTGCAAAAGAAGATCCTTACCATCATCTATGCTCCATTCATAATGACAAAAAACAGTTCAACAACCTCAATCCGGCACTGACACATGCCAGCATTCAGGGAGGAGTTTTAGTGGGTGACTTCGGTCGGGCTGTAATTTTGCGCGATGTGTGTAAAAAACCGGTTGTGTATGATGAAGTGTGTTACGAAGGCGACATTGTTCCCCGCTGGGGACACATCTCGGGCGAAGAGATGACATTTCGGTTCTGGCAGGGAATGATTGCCGGCACCTATGTGGGACATGGTGAAACATTCGTTGGAAACGACAGTATTTTGCATCTTGTATGGGGGCGTGAGTTGCGGGGAAAGAGTCCTGCCCATATTCAATTTCTTCGCAATATAGTGGAGAAGACAGGAGCCCTCGAACAACTTGATCATTTTTGGGGAGTTAATAATATGGCAAAATCGGAACATGGCGATGTGCTTATTTACTTTGGGAAAGAAGCAAAGGCGGAGTGGTCTTTTATGCTTGCCCGAGAACTGAAAGTTGCGGAAGGTACCAAATACAGTGCCAAAATAATTGATACCTGGAACATGACCATTACTCCTGTTTCAGGAACGTTTACTACACAAAAGGCCGATAATTACGGCATTAAAGAGATTGACAATAAAACCATTACACTACCCGGCAAACCCTATATGGCAATTCTACTCAAACCAATTAAAAACTAACCAAATAAAATGAAGGCCACTGGAAGTATGAAACAGATTATAGCAGGTATATTATTTACTTTAGCAATTATTCCTGCATTTGGAACGGGAGTAAATAAACAGACAACAAGTAAAAATTTTGCAATACAGACCTATACCAATCCTGTGTTGGGTGGTGATTATCCCGACCCCTCCATTTTACGGGTCGGAAACGACTTTTACATGACTCATTCTTCGTTCAACTATTATCCCGGATTGTTGGTATGGCACTCTACCGACCTCATCCATTGGGAAAGGGTGACTCATGCACTGAACAAAAACGTGGGTTCGGTATGGGCTCCCGATTTTATCAAATACAAGGATTCGTACTACATCTATTTCCCAGCCGGGAAAAAGCTGTGGGTAGTGACGGCAAAATCGCCGGCAGGCCCATGGTCTGACCCCATTGACTTAAAAATTGAAGGATTTATTGATCCGGGACATGTGGTGAGTGCTGACGGCACACGCTATCTCTACTTATCAAACGGATTTTATATTCAGTTGGCGGAAGATGGTCTTTCGGCAGTGGGTGAAGCAAAAAAATTCTACGAAGGGTGGCAATTCCCGCAGTCGTGGAGCACCGAATGTTTCTGCATGGAATCACCCAAAGCCACTTTTCACGATGGGTATTATTATCAGATAGTAGCCGAAGGAGGCACTGCCGGCCCTGCTACTTCGCATATGGTGGTGGCAGCCCGCTCAAAATCGGCACTTGGCCCTTGGGAAAACTCCCCTTTTAATCCAATTATCCACACCGAAAATCGCAATGAAACATGGTGGAGTCAGGGACATGGCACTTTGGTGAATGATGCTTCAGGCAAAACCTGGATTCTCTACCATGCCTACGAAAAAGGCTTTCATACATTGGGTCGTCAAACACTGATGCTCCCCGTGGAATGGACAAAAGACCACTGGTTCCGCATTCCCAATGGGGTGAAAAGCACCGCTGCAATTGCCAAACCACTTGGCAAACAGGGAAATGACAACCGGGGTTTATCCGACAACTTTGCCGGAAAAGAGTTAAGACTACAATGGCAGTTTTACAAGCTATACAAGCCAGAAAGAATACAGGTAGGTGAAGGTAAATTGACATTGACCGCCGAAGGCAATTCATTTGCCGAAAGTTCACCGCTTCTGGTAAATGCTGCCGATAAAAAATACGAAGTCATCGTTGAATATACGATTGATGAAGGAGTTACCGCCGGTCTTACGCTTTTCTATAGCGAGAAAGCCAATGTGCGTCTTGCCGTTGACAGTAAGCAAGCTTCCGTCATTGTGCAACAATCCACAAAGACCCGGAAGCCCAGTTTATCAGGTAATCATGGTTATCTCCGCATCCTGAATGATAACAATGAAGTTAGTTTTTATCAAAGTACCGACGGCAAATTATGGACAAAATTCGATAGGAGTATCGATATTTCCGGGTACAACCACAATGTTTTTGCCGAGTTCCTTAGTTTACGGGCAGGAATATTCGCCTTCGGCACCGGGAAAGCCATTTTCAAAAATTTCATCTATAAAAGATAACTTATTGACCTTAATAAATAAATTTTGAACGCATGAAAAAGAATTATTTGATTTCAATCGTGTTTCTCCTATCAATAACTCTGGCTTTGGCTCAACACAAAAAGCAGGTTAAACCCGGAGACTACCTTAGCATGAGATGGGAAGCAGTGGCAACAAGTATGCCTTTGGAATGGTACGGATCTGAAGAAGCGAAACTCGTGGCAGAGAATGTATTGATGAGTCAAAAAGAAATTGGTGGATGGGCAAAAAATGAGCCCTATCATCATCAATTTTCCGATTCTCTGAAGGCACATTATAACCAAACTAAAGCAGAAAAAGGAGGAACGTTTGACAATGGTTCAACCATCTCTGAATTACGGTTTCTTGCTAAAGTATATTCACACATCAAAGACGAACGCTATAAGCAGGCATTTGAAAAAGGGGTGAATTACATTTTAATTGCACAATATGAAAATGGCGGATGGCCTCAGTATTTCCCCGTAAAAGATGCGAAAGATGAGATCCTGTTAGATAAAACCGAACCTTATTCAATGCATATTACCTACAACGATGATGCGATGGTCAATATTATGACTCTTCTTAAGGAAGTCTTTTCAGGCAATGAAGAATTTGCGGCATTGAAAATAGGGAACGAGACAAAAGAAAAAGCAAAAAAAGCATTTGATAACGGCGTTGAATGCATCCTTAAGACCCAGATAAAGGTTGATAATAAGCCCACAGTGTGGTGTGCTCAACATAATGAAAAAACATTGGCTCCAGCGAATGCACGCGCATACGAACTGGCTTCGTTTAGCGGTGGCGAATCTGTGGGCATAGTGCTATTGTTGATGGATATTGACCATCCTTCAAAGAACATAATTACGGCTATAAACGGTGCTGTGAAATGGTTCGAGGATCATGAGATAAAAGGTATAAAACTAGGAAGTGAAATCGACCAAAGTGGAAAAAGAAACAGAGTGGTTGTTGAAGATAAAAATGCAACACCGATTTGGGCACGATTTTATGATCTGGAAACAGGCAAACCGTTTTTCTGCAGTCGCGATGGTATTAAAAGAAACTCAATGGCCGAAATAAGCTTCGAACGAAGAAATGGTTATAGCTGGTACACATACGCTCCCGAAAAAGCGTTAGTTAAATATCAGGAATGGCAAAAAAGCAATCACATCTCACATTAACAGAAGCAATGAGAAGAACAATTTATAGTTTTATAGTATGCTGTGCAATGCTAATCGGCAACGTATTGCATGCCCAAAGTTATCAGGCTGTTGTATCGCCGGGAGAAAGCATTCAGGCTGCAATTGCGGCTGCACCTGAAAAGCCGGACAAACCGTATATCATTCTGGTTAAAAACGGTATATACAAAGAGAAAGTGATTATTAACAAGCCTAATATTGTGCTAATTGGAGAAAATCGCGACAGTACACGGATTATATTCGCGGAACTTTCAAGCAAACGTACAATAAAGGAGTACAAAGGAAAACCGGTTGGTAATGGCGTGATCGTATTGCAGGAAGGAGCAGACGACTGCATCATTAGTGGCATGACTGTATATAACAACTACGGTAGTACGGTCGAACCGACTACCGCACACCAAATGTCGATATTTGGAACTGCTACGCGCACCATTATAATCAATTGCAATGTGTGGGCCGATGGGAATGATGCATTGTCTCTGTGGGCAAAAGAGGATGGAATGTATTACCATGCGGATCTTAATTTGCGTTGTCCGGGTGTGGACTTTTTGTGCCCAAGGGGTTGGTGTTATGCTACCCGTTGTACGTTTTATGGAGACGGGCGGGCTTTAATCTGGCATGATGGACGCGGTAATTATGATAAAAAATTAGTTATTACTGATTCCCGTTTCGATTCGAAAAGTCCCGTCACGCTTGGACGCTATCACCACGACTCGCAGTTTTTTCTACTCAATTGTACGATGACTGATAAAATTATTGACCATCCGATTGGATATGCATATACCGATCAGGTACTCGATCCATGTCCTTGGGGACAACGGGTTTATATGTATAATGTAACGCGTGAAGGTGGAAATTTTGAATGGATGAAAAATAATCTGGAAAAAGCTAAAGGCTCGCCTAAACCAAAAAACATCACCGCCCTGTGGACATTTGGGGGGGTCTGGGATCCGGAAGCGAAAATCAAATCTCTTTGGGATGTGCTTGTTTATCCACAAATGAAAATCGTCAAATAAAATCAGTGAAATACAGCGCGATCTTAGAGGATATTAACCTCAGGATCAATAAAAATCGACTTCCTTCCAGAGTGTATATAAATTTATATGGATTTTAATACCCTGAGTTTTTACACATGAAAAAACTACTGATTCTTCCATTATTCTTTGTTGCCGTCTTGGTGCAGGGACAGCAAAACGACCTGTCGGTTATCCGTTCCGTTGCCGACAATATCCTGAAAGAACACTCCTACAACATTGTGGATAAGAAAACGGGAAAGATTTATCCCGATTCGAAGAATCTCCCTGCTGAAGGAGATTTTGCGTTCCAAAGTAAATATCTGGAATGGCGATATGTGGATGGCGTGCTCAATATGGCAATGCTCGATTTGTATCGTCAAACCCACGATGAAAACTACAAAAAGTTTGTACTTGATAACTATCGTTTTATCTTCGACAACAGTATTTTTATTAAGAAAGAATACGAAAAAGGAATCCAAAATCCTGCCTACTATCGTTTCGCAGCAATGAAAAGTCTCGACGACTGCGGTGCCATGACGGGTGGTCTTATCGGTGCATATCAATACGACAAAAAGCCCGAGTATAAAGCCTATATCGAAAAAACCGGCGATTATATCCTCCACAAAGAAGGTCGGTTGACTGACGGAACACTTTCGCGTGGACCCGAAGGACATAAAACTGTTTGGTTGGACGATATTTACATGAGTGTGTCTTTTCTGTCAAAGATGGGAGAGCTTACTCAAAACAGCGAATATTTTGATTTTGCCGCCAGGCAAATTATCTTGTTCAGCAATCTGCTTTACGACCCTATTACGGGACTCTATTTTCATTGTTACTATGATTATCTGAAAGAACCGGGCGTGGCACACTGGGGACGTGCCAATGGGTGGAGCATCTATGCACAGGCTTATTTATTAGATATATTACCCGAAAATCATCCGCTCAGACCTCAACTTTTGCAGATTTTCCGTCGTCAGGTACTTGGATTTTCGCGCTATCAGAGTCAGTCGGGTCTCTGGCATCAATTGCTCGATAAGAACGATTCTTATTTAGAAACATCGTGCTCGGCTATGTTTGCTTATGCCGTCACCAAGGGTGTAAACAAAGGGTGGCTCGACAAAGAGTTCGCCTCTATTGCGCTGCGTGCATGGGAAGGCATCTGCACACAAATTTCGGAGAAGGGTGAAGTATCCGGCATTTGTATCGGCACCGGCATTTCACACGACCTTGCGTTTTACTACAACCGTGCCACTCCACTCAATGATGCGCATGGACTCGGAGCCATTATACAAGCCGGTCTGGAGATTATTAAAATGAAAAATACTAATAAGTAACCCATAGACCTCATGAATACAAAACTCCATACGTTACTGTTCCTTTTCTCATTTTTTGCTATTGCATTATTCTCTCAGGCAAAAACGGAAATCGACCTCAGCAATCTTGACTGGAAGCTTTTTCTCGACAAAAGTGGAGAATGGCAACACGACAAATTATTGCTACCTCCGGTTACCATTAAAACGCTTCCGGTTAATCTACCCACAGGAGGATGGGATGCATTGGACAAAATGCCGCAGACTACCGTACATCTACCTGCTACTGTCGAACAATATTTCTGGGGTTACAACGGCAGTAAATTCGGAGTTACGGGCAATTACGTGGGCATTTCCTGGTTTACCACCCAGGTAAATGTACCTGCCGAAATGAAAGGCAAACGCATTTTTCTGAACGTGGGAAGTGTGCGTTTTCGGGCTGAGATATTCGTCAACAGAAAATTAGTGGGATACGACGTGATTAACAGCACCCCCTTTCAATTAGATATTACCGATGCCGTGATTCCGGGACAAGCGAACGAAATAGCATTCCGCATTACCGATCCGAACGGGAACTTCAACTGGAAAGATTCTCAAAATTATACCTGGGGCGATTATCGCACCATTCCTTCACACGGTTTTGGAGGAATAACCGGCAAAGTGACTCTTTCAGCTAAGAATAACCTTTTCATCGAAGATGTATTTGTGAAAAACAAACCCAAAGCCAATGAAGTGGATGTGGAGATAACTGCTCAAAATGAGGTTCAAAAAAGCGCTGACGGAATTTATGAACTCGAAATACGTGAACACATCAGCCAAAAAATTGTTTATTCCCACACATATCCTTTAGCTTCTTTCCCGGCAGGTGAATCGGTCAAAAAGGTTACTGTCTCGTTTCCACAGGCTAAACTCTGGAGCGTTGATTCTCCCAACCTGTACGACCTGACTGTCCGTCTCAAAGATAACAACGTAGAAACAGATTCTTTTCATCGTCGTTTTGGCTTTCGTTGGTTTGCAGTTCACGATGAAAACGGCAATCGTGAGTTTTGTCTCAATGGGAAACGCATTGTGCTTCGCACCTCTATCTCGTGGAGTTTCTGGCCTGACAATGGGAGCTTCCCCGACGATTCGCTGGCAAAGAAACAGGTGATGATTGCCAAACAATTGGGATTGAATATGCTCAACTTCCACCGCACCATCGGGTACACCAATGTGCTCGATTATGCCGATGAGTTGGGCTTGCTCTATTTCGAAGAACCGGGAGGCAACTCCTATCCGGCCAACTCTTTTTTCCCAAAAGATAGTCTGACTAAGATGCAAACCGACTTTTACCTGAAAGAGCGATTGGAAAAGCTTTGCCGCATGGTACGCCGCGACCGCAGCCATCCTTCGTTGATAATTTACAACATGCACAACGAGCGTGGTGCCGTTCCTCAAAAACCCGATTACGACGAAATGGCCGCCGCTCACCGGTTGGATGAAACGCGGATTCTTACCTACAACTCGTGTAATGGCAGCAATCCGATAGAAAAGCCCGATGCCCATTTCAAGACGCATCTATTGCCCTACGACACCATTTTCCACGAAAGCGGTTGGTGGGACGAACATCATGCCGGAGGCCCCGGAGTGTATCACGATTTTCTTTACAAAAGCGCCACCGATTACCTTCGCGGTAGTACCAACAAAAAAGAGATTGTCTATTGGGGTGAAGAGGGCGCCATCGGAACACCTCCTCGCCTGCAACTTATCCGGAATGAGTTGTTGAAAAGCGGCAAAACCTCCGGTTGGGAAGCCGACGACTATTTGAAATGGTACGATGCCTACGACTCCTTTCTGAAAAACAATGACGGTTTTGCAAAAGCTTTTCCCTCCGTCGATTCGCTTACCCGGTCAATGGGCAATGTGGCCTACTATTATCAGGGGCGGTTGATTGAAAACATCCGCATCAACAATGTGGTGGACGGATATGCCATCAATGGCTGGGAGAGCATGAAGCTCGAAAATCACTCGGGTATTGTGGACAATTACCGCAATCCAAAAGGCGATGTGGATTTAATTGCCCGTTATAATAGGCCGCTTTATGTGGCGGTGAAAATGAATCGAAAAGTGGTGGAAACAGGGAGCAATACCACGGTCGATTTTCATATTGTGAATGAGATGAACCTCCGGGGCAACTATGTACTAAAAGCAACTTATTGCGATGAAAAGGGAAATCTGCTTGAAACAAAACAATGGAACGTAAACGTAACCGGCGGCAATACCTATGGAGAGTTACTGAAAGCCGGCTGGACGGTTGCCGTCAATACCCCTGGCTATAGCACGTTGAAAGCCGAATTACTGAAAAACAGAAAAGTGGTGGCTTCGGGCGATGATAAACTGTTTTCCGTAAGTGCAGAAAAACCTCAACTCACGCTAAAAGGGATAGTAGCCGATACGACGGGTGTTTTGAAACGGTTCCTTTCATCGAAAGGTATTGAAACCGACGAATATAAATCAGGCACTCCAAAGGGAGATTATTTGTTGGTAGGTGGCTTCGAACCTCAGCAGTGGGGGTCAGGCATTTCTGACATTATGGACTGGGTGTATACAGGACATACCTTGATTGTTGTCAACAGCTCTGAACGCTGGGCCGAGTTTCTTTCCGACAAAGAAGTAGCCGACTACCGGGGCAGTAAGAAGCTGGGCACCTCATGGTACGGCGGTAATTTCTTTGTAAAAGAGCATCCGTTATTTGAAGGCTTGCCTCAAAATTGCGTCTTCAACTGGGAGTATCAATGCTTTGCTGCCTACAACCGCAAGCGGCTCGGACTTCGGCTTTTCAACGGAGAAACTGTAGTGGGTTGTGTATCCGACCATAAGAAGGAGGTATATTCGGCACTCAGCGTGATTCCTGCAGGAAGAGGGAAAATCATTCTTTGCTCCCTTGACATTTTTGCCTGCATTCAGGACTTAAAGCCTGTGAAGAAAATTACCGATATTGACGGTGAAAATGCATCGATGAACTCTTTCAACACTTCGGGTGCCAACGAATCGAATGTAATCGGGCAGCGATTGTTGATGAATATGCTGAAATTTGCCGCAACAAAAGAATGAATTATTTATAGCCGTTCAGATAATTGAACTGAAAAAACATTGATAACATGATACGATTCATACGGATGATCGCTATTGCGGCGCTTTTTGCGTTGACCACCACAACCCTCTTGGGCGAGAATAACGGGGTCAGCGTGCAAGTAAAAGGAAACATTGCGAAAGTGTCTGCCCCTCAGGGCAATGTCCAACTTGAGTTTTGCACCGCCGATATGGTACGCATTCGGAAAAGTACGAATGGGCAGTTTGAACCGAATGAATCGTGGATGGTGATTCGTTATCAATGGGAACCGGTGAAGGTAAAAAGCACTCAGGGAAAAGATTATGTACAATTTTCCACCGATTCGTTGGAGTTGAAGATTTTCAGCAACTCGTGGCACATCGAAATTGCGGATAAAAAGGGAAATCTATTATTTGCAGAAAAATCGACCGAAAATTTCAAAGCCGACAGTGTTGTCAATACTTGCCGTTTGGCTCCCGATGAACATTTCTTCGGCTTTGGCGAACGAATGGATTTTATGGATCAACGTGGCAAAAAAGTCTATCTCAATGTGGAATTGGGACGAGGAACAAAGCCTGCCGTGGGTGGAAAAAACATCCTCAAAGCTAACTATTGCCCCGTTCCGTTTTTTATGAGCACCAAAGGCTACGGCATCTTCTTCCACAACGCTTTCCCTACCGAATGGGACATGGGATGGAGCGACTCGCAACACTATTCGTTCAAAGCTTTTGGAGGTGAAATGGACTACTATTTTATCCGCGGCCCTAAGTTTACCTCCATTCTCGACAGCTACACTTCGCTTACAGGCAAAACTCCGCTACTTCCTAAATTTGCACTGGGACTTCACATGGGAACTTATTCGGGAGGAACATGGGGACACGAGAAAGAGGCCAACGATGCGTATGTGGTAGAACTCTGCCGCAAATTACGCGCTTCGGGCATTCCGGTCGATCTGTTTTGGCTCGATTCTACCTGGCGTAAATTCAACAACAAGAGCTTCGGCAACGGAGGCACCACGTTTGAATTTCAGGATAAATTCCTCAATCCAAAAGCAATGTTCGACAGCCTTTATGCCATGCATATCAAAATGGTGGGGCTCCATATTCGTTCCATAGTGGATAATGGCGACAAAAGCAATCTCCTTGATCAGGCCATTGCGGCAAAAGTCAATATTCCGAATGCAGGACAGGCAGGATTAATCAACTTTTTCGATACCACAGCCGTCAATTGGTGGTGGAACAATGGCGTGATGAAAATTGCATCGCTGGGTGCAAAATTCGTCAAAACCGATGTGGGAGGTGCGTATCGGATTGAGAAAAATGCGTCTTTTTTGCCCGGACAAGAGCCGGCACGCTTGCACAATCTCTTCCCCATTGCGTATGCCAAAGCTCCTTTCGAAAAGTTTCAGCAATACAATGGTATTCGGGGTCTCGACCACACCCGCGAAGGTTACGCGGGCATTCAGCGTTATCCGTTTATCTGGGCAGGCGACTGGGGTACCGAGTGGCAATGGTTTGAACCGGTTATACGCGGCGGACTCAATATAGGTATGTCGGGAGTGGGAAGCTGGACACATTGCATGGGCGGTTTTGAGCAATATTCCCCCTACGACACTGAACTCTATACCCGCTGGGTGCAATTCGGCATGTTCAGCCCGATAGCTATTCTTTTTGGCATGGATCATCCCTATTATCATGAGCCTTGGCACTATGGTAAAGAGGCCTTAGCCAACTTTATTAAATACGATTCGTTGCGTTACACGCTTATTCCCTACCTCTACAGTAGCACCTACGAAATGTCGAAAACCGGACGTCCCGTAATGAGCGCCTTAGTGCTGGACTACCAAAACGACGAGAATGTGTACTCCATCTCCGACCAGTATCTATTTGGCAAATCGATGATGGTGTGCCCCGTAACTACCAAAGGGGCGTTGAGCCGTTCTATTTACCTGCCGGGTGGCGAGTGGTTCGACTACAACACAGGGCAACGCTATTCGGGACGACAATATTTTGCCCTACTTACCCCATTGGATGTGCTTCCAATCTTTATCAAGGGAGGAGCCATTATTCCCTCGCAGCCTGCCATGCAATATGTGGATGAGAAACCTGTTGACCTGCTCACGGTGGATGTCTATCCTGCCGGAAAATCCGATTTTGACCTCTACGAAGACGACGGGTTAAGCCTTGCGTACCAAAAAGGCGAATTTGCCATTACCAAAATGGAGAGCAATTTGAGTGCCGCTCAATGGAGCTTCACCATTGCTTCGCCAAAAGGGCGATTCACTCCTTCTCCACACGGTTATCTCATCAAAAGTTATTTAGATACCACACCCACCACTGTGACAGAAAACGGAATTGCATTGACACCACTCGCCTCTCAGGAAGCTGTGTTGCTGAATACGGGATGGTTTTACGACACCACCAACAAGCGATTGTGGATTAAAACATCACACGGTAACAATAAACCGCTCCAATTGACCGCGAAATTCTAACCTTATTAATACTCACCCCATGAGACTTTTCACCGCATTTACGCTTACTCTGTTGACTTGTTGCACGGCTTCCATTTCGGCACAAGGCAATTTCAATGCGCTTACATGGAAACAAAATCTTGCCTTCAACTCCTACCTGATGCGTGATGTGCATCAGCAGTATGCCGACCGTCTCGATGACTTGTCGAAAGCGGTGCAATCGAAGAAGGCAATGCTGCAATACCGCGATGAGTTGCGTAAACGTTACAAAAATATACTGGGCGATTTTCCCGCAAAAGAGGCTCTCAATGCCAAAGTGCTGAAAGTTTCACAGGAAAAAGGATTTCGGGTGGAGAAAATTATATTTGAAAGCCTTCCGAAACGATATGTGACCGCCAATCTTTACCTGCCCGATGGAAACGGCCCTTTTCCGGCTTCACTCGAACTGTGCGGACACGGTATGGGAGGGAAAATGGGTTCGGCAGAAGCCGTACTGATGGCATTGAACGGCATTGCCGTGATGGTGGTTGACCCAATCGGACAGGGAGAACGGGTGCAACTGCTTGACGAAAACGGTAAAGCTGCTACCCGCGGTTCCACCACCGAACACACCCTGCTGAACGGCGGATGTACTTTGGTGGGAAGCAGTCTGGTGGCTTACGAGTGGTGGGACAACCATCGCGCCATCGACTATCTGGAAACACGCGCCGATATTGACAAAAACCGTTTGGGAGCTTACGGCAGTTCGGGTGGCGGCACACAGACCGCTTATCTTATCGGACTGGAAGATCGCCTGAAAGCGGCCTGTATTTGCAGCTATTTCTCGCAACGCGAACGGGTGCTCGAACTGAGCGGCCCGTCGGACGGGTGTCAGCATATAGCGGGCGAAGGTAGCGCGCATATCGAAATTGCCGACTGGGTAACCATGTTTGCCCCGAAACCGGTATTGATAATGTCGGGACTGTATGATTTTGTCGATTACTGGGGTGCCGTACAAGGTGTGCACCAACTGCAAAAACAGTATGAAGTGTTAGGAGCGAAAGATGCAATCAAACAGTTTACTGCCGAAAGCGGACACGGGATGCCGAAAGTGAAGCGCGAAGCTCTTGCTACATGGTTTCGTACCTGGCTTTGCAACGACCCTACCCCGGTGCACGAAACCACAATGGTACGCGTGGCTGACACCGACCAACAATGCACTTCCACAGGACAGGTGAATACGGCTTTTGCCGATGCAGTCTCAATTTCGCAATACAACCAACACCTTGCCGCACAACTGGCAAGCGACAGAACTAAATTTCTATTGCAAAGTGATGCCGTGGTGCGCCAAAAAGTGATTGATTTATTGGGTATCCGCCTTCCGGCAGAAAAAATTACCGTGGAGCCGACAGGAGTTATTCCGGGACGCACGTATAGCCTCTACAAATATCAGATACTCCGCAAAGGAGAGATGCCGGTGCCCTGCGTGGTGATAATTCCGGAAAAGGTGGCTCCCGCGGGCAAGGTGGTGCTCTGCCTCAATGAAGCCGGCAAAGAGGCTATTCTGAGTGATGAAGCCTCGCTAAACAATTATATTAATCAGGGAGATATACTGGTGGCGGCCGATTTGCGTGGATTTGGCGAAACTGCCGACCCTGCCAGCCTCAACGATACCAAGTACTGGAACCGCGAATACCGCAACGCTATGATTAGCCTCCATATAGGTAGACCCATTATCGGGCAACGGGTAACGGATATTCTTTCATTAGTCGATTTTCTCTCTTCCGATTCAAAATTTGCCGGACACGCCATAAAGCTGGAATCCAACGGAGCTTATGGCCCGGTTGCCATTCATGCCGCTTATCTCGACAACCGTATTGCCCAAACCGAGATTTCACGCTCCATAAAATCATTCTCCGAATGCTTGCAACCCATGCAAAAGGATGTCTTCTCCCACATGATTCCGGGAGTATTGAAGTATTATGACCTGAAAGATTTGATGGAGAAAGCAGGAAAAGGCCGTGTGCAGTTTACGGATTAAGAGATAAATATCAAAAGAACAAAAAAGAGAGGTCAAAAAAAGCATTTGACCTTCTCTTTTTGTGTTTGTTCGATGACAAATTGTGTTTGTTCGGCAACAAATTTCGTGTGGAAGGGGTCTATTCAATAAACTGGGGCAGAAAAAGGGGAAATCCCGCCGAACAATCTGCCGACAGCCTACGCGTATCAGGGTTGAAAAGAAAATACAATGCCATTCAGATCTTCTGTGGTATAATATTTTACACAAGGGATTATTTCTACATAATGATTTTTATATGAAAATGAGGTTACGCATCC